>PPYF01026652.1_pt1 | contig 72622 bp, 68 predicted proteins | sample 1559871 | NCBI WGS metagenome assembly PPYF01 (sample SAMN08240021, study PRJNA423297) | Human gut metagenome, whole genome shotgun sequencing project.
CATCTATGACAGAAGAAGAGATGCTTCAAAGACTGGAACAATCCAGAGAATCTTCAAAAAAGGGAAATTACCGAAATGCGGAAGATGTGATTTCAGATATGAGAGGAAAATATGGATTATAAAGTAGTTGTAACAGATGAAGCAGAAGAAGACTTGAACCAGTTTATACAGTATCTGCTTTTCGCCAAGAAAAATAAACAGGCAGCAAAAAAATGTGCTTGATGATTTTGAGAATACTATTAAAAAGTTGAAGTATGTAGCGGACAGTTTGAAAGTATGCGACAATCCACGTTTACAGAGCCTTGGATATCGTCGAATAAATTTTCAACAGCACAGATATTTTATGTTGTACAGGATAGAAAATGATGTTGTATATGTGGATGATATTTTCCATGAGTTGCAAGATTATGAAAACAGAATGATATAAATTGAATATTGGCAATAAAAAGATCATTTACTGTAAAACCGTAGATGGTCTTTTTTTGTACCTTTTTGGGAAGGAGGAGAGATTTATAGCCGAAAAAGAATTTAAAGGATAACGAAGGAGGTTGTGATATGGCGAACTCAAAAGCGACCGGAACATTTATTGCAGAGTGCAGGAAAGAAAAAGGGCTTACACAGAAGGCTCTCGGGGAAAAGCTGAATGTAACAGACCGGGCAGTATCGAAGTGGGAGACCGGTAGATCATTTCCGGATGTGGCAATTCTGGAAGACCTTTGTCAGGAACTTGGAATTAGTGTGAGTGAACTGCTGGCGGGGAAAAAAATTGAGGCAGAGCATTACCAGGAAGAGACAGAAAAAATATTAGTTTCCTCCATCAGTAAAGCGCAAATGTATGGATATCAGATCGCTCTTTATGGGTTGCTATTGGCAGTAATGCTATTAATTTACGTGCCTGTTTTCATATTAAAAAACAGACTGAATATGGGAATTTATATGATCATTGCTGTGTCAGTTATCGTTTTCGTGAGCATGGTATATCTGAATCACAAAATTCCGGGAAAAGAATTCAGAAATTCTAATATTTGGCTGGAAGGCTTCCGTGGAGGAATTGTTTTTGCTGTGATTATGGGGATGGATTTCGCTGTACAGGATAGTCTGGGTGGAGTGAGCCGAAATGACATGCTTGCAATTGGAATTATCTGTGCGATTGGATTGTTTATCAGTATAGGAGCAGGCATACTTGGCGCAGAAATCAGAAGACAGAATATGAAGATAAAATAGAGATTTTTTTCAGAATTTTGAACAAAATAAAATTGCTTATTTTTATATAATAAAGCTGTAATAAATATGATGCATTTATTACAGCTTTATTATTTGAAGAAATTGATGGAGGTATTAAAATGATTAAATTTTCAAGAAGTAATGAAAAATATGGTTGTTTTAGTAATTTTTATCCATGTTCTGTAGAGTATGGAGGTATTGTATATCCTAATTCAGAATGTGCATGGCAATCACTTAAAACATTGGATATGGAGAAGAGAAAGAAATTTGCAACATATAAGGCAGCTGGTGCCAAGAAAATGGGAAGACGGGTTGAGCTTCGTTCGGACTGGGAAGAAGTAAAATATCAGCTTATGGTCGATGTGTGTTATGCAAAATTTTCTCAGAATAAGGAATTGAAAAGTATATTGCAAGCGACAGGAGAGGAAGAACTTATTGAGAACACAACTGCATGGCATGATAATGTTTGGGGAAATTGTGAGTGTGAACGTTGTAAAGAAACAGAAGGAAAAAATCTTTTGGGAAAGGCACTGATGGAAGTAAGAAGTAAGTTAAAATAAGAAAGGCTGAATGTTATGAAAATATAGAGTATAATAAAAAGTAGTTTTTCAACGTTAAGTGAATTTTCAATTATGATAGCGGAGGGTTTATACTATGAGAAAAAAATATAATGAATCGGATATTAGAAATGACTACAGAAGGCTGACAAAACTTTTGATTGAGCGGGGAATGACAATTTCGACTATGGAATCTGCGACTTCTGGGCAGATTGCATCGCTGATTACAGACACAGAAGGCTCTTCGGCAGTGTTAAAGGGGGCATTTGTTACATACTGTAATGAGGCGAAGATTATGCAGGGTGTGCCGGCTGAGATTCTGGACAAGTATACGGTATACTCAAAAGAGACGGCAGAGGCAATGGCGAAAGCCTGTGCGAAAGTGTACGAGGCAAATATTGGAATCGGAGTGACCGGAACGATGGGAAATGTGGATCCTGCGAATCCGGAGGCATCTGTGCCAGGGCAGGTATATTTTGCAATTACCTTAAATGGAGAAGCGAAGTCTTATTATATTGAATTGCAGCCGCAGCCTACAAGGCTGGCATATAAGCTGGCGGTTGCGAAAGAAATTTATGATTCACTGATGGAGAGATTAGAAGATTAACTTTTATGTCATGCATTTGCATGACGCGTACCTCGTAACAAGAATACCAAGACATTCTTGAATAGTAAGGAATAGTTGTGATGTGAGATAAGGAGGCAGGCTGTTATGAAGAAAGAATATGAAAAATGTATTGAAAAAGTTGATAATGAAAAGATGAAAGAGGCTTTGATTCAGGCGTTTGATAAGGATTTCCCAAGAATTATTGAATTGTGTGATGATGATTATACTGTAGTGCAGATATTTGTCTCTCTTTCTGAAATGCTTGGAGAAGTCCAAAAAGTTGGAATGGAAAATGTGTCATTTGAAAAATATGTAATTGGAAAAGCGTTTCCGGATTATTTAAAATTATTAGTTGGCTGGCTGGATTGTATTTCATCGAAAGAAGAGAAGGATAAAATTTTTGAAATATTTGATTATGTAATAAGAGATATTGTAGTTGAGTTTACTTGTAAGGGATTGAAAAAAGGAAGTATTACAAGAGAGATGGTGGGGCAGTGGATTTCAGGAACGGATGAAAAGGAAAAGATTGAGAGAGCGTGTGAAAAAGAAAATGCCTATAAGAATTTGTTAGAGAGCTTTCATGATTTGGATGAGGAAGACAAACTAGAAGAGATCATAAAAGGTGTTTTTGAGTTACGTGATTTTTTAGAGATAGTAAATAAAAAATATGATGAGAACAATGAAATGTTAGATGTACTTGAAGTGACGGACACGGATGAATTTAGCGATAAACTGGATGTTATCTATTCTTATGTGACTTCAATTAAAGAAGAGGTTGCAAAGTTATTCGAGATTGCGAATAGTTACAGTAAAAGCTTTGATATCTAGGCAAACACGATTCGGAAAAGAATAGAAGTCATTAAAAGTGGGACGAGTATTTGAATTACTCGAAGGACGTGTGAAAAAAACTCTATTTTTTTCACACGTCCTTTCTTTTGTATGTCCTTTTTTGATATTATTTATTCAACTTCTTCCGGTTCCATGCTTCGAATATGTTCCTCAATTTTTATGAGCTCATATTTCTGACTATATTCTGCCAGATAGGTCTTATATTCTTGAGTGTCGGAAGGATATACTCTTGAGTTGTGAATGTGGATATCCACAGGCTTTTCGCTATTCTTTGACAGTGCTACCATTGCGCTTGCGCAGTGGGCAGAGATACGTGTGAAGCTGTTCAGGATATCCGAATATACCGTCCCTTCTTCCAGACCGCAGGCTCCGTTACTCATACGTTCAACGTGGCGGATCTTGAGTTCATCACACAAAGTTGTAATGACCATTCCAAGTGGAGCAACTCTCTGAGAGAGTTCTTTATCATTTTCCAAAAACGCTTTGCAAGTTGTATTAATCTCCTCGCGGACAGCTTCCATAACAACATTCAGTTCATCCCATGCTTCTTCGGAAAATTGTGTTTTGTTCTGATTCATTTCATTAGACATGTGAGCAATACAGGAGGCATGATCACCAATCTGTTCGAAGTCATTAATCATATGTAGATAAAGAGAAACCTGTCTTGTCTGAACAGAATTCATCGGATGCTTGGTAAGCTTAATCAGATAGTCACCCAGACGGGATTCATAGCGGTCGATCAGGTCTTCTTTTCTCTGTACCTTGTCGAACTTGCCAAGTTGGAAATCATTCAAAAGGTTCATGGCGCGGTTTACATTTTTACGAAGTTTTCTTGCCATACCGCTCATAGCACGGTGACACTGTCCGAGTGCAAGTGCAGGGTAGTCAAGAAGACGCTCCTCAAGAAGATCAAAGTCTGCTTCATCTTCCAGTTCTTCCGCACTGTCTTTCACGAACCAACATACAAGCTGCTCCAGTTTTGGGATAAATGGAAACAAAATACAGACTGTTACAAGACGGAAAACCGTATTTAAAAGTGCGATGGACACTGGCGTCATAATCGTATTCAGGAATGAAAAATGTACAAATGCATTGATGATATAGAATCCGATTGACCAAAGCAACATTCCAAAGGTATCATTCAGCAAGTATACAAGAGCAGTTCTTTTACCATTTTTATTCGCTCCGATTGCGGAAATCAGAACCGGGCAGGAAGCTCCGACACCGATACCGAGGATAATCGGAAATGCACTGGAAAATGTAAGCAGTCCTGTTACAGATAAAGCCTGCAATACACCGACTGTTGCTGAGGCACTCTGCAGGATGGCGGTAAATACAATACCTACCAGGATACCAATGACTGGGTTTGAAAATGTTGTTAACAGATCCATAAATACTTTGCTTTCTCGAAGCGGTGCGACGGCTCCGCTCATGGTCTGCATACCAGTCATGAGGATCGCAAATCCAAGCATGATGTCCCCGATATTCCGGTGGACGGTTCTTTTGCTCGCCATTCTAAGAATAATACCGATAACTGCTACAACCGCAGCGATTGTGGCAGATGACAGGATACTTGCAATTCCGTTAGATCCTTCTATATAAGAAAGACATAAGATCCAACCGGTAATACTGGTTCCGATGTTGGCTCCCATGATGATACCGATGGCCTGGCGAAGCTTCATCATACCAGAGTTAACAAAACCGATAACCATGACAGTCGTTGCTCCGGAAGACTGGATAACGCTTGTAACGGCTGTACCAAGTGCGACTCCCTTCAGTGGCGTATTGGTCATTTTGTAGAGAAATGATTCCAGTTTATTACCGGCAACCAGTTTGAGTCCATCCCCCATCAAAGACATACCGAACAGGAATAAAGCAACTCCGCTTAACAATGACAATACCATAGAAAATATTCCCATAATTTCTCCTTTGTCGTCAGTTATTTACATACACTTAACTTTCTTTTTAAATTTTCTTAACACTACCTTTCTATTATGTCACGTTAAAACCAGAATTACAATTTAATCTTATTGAAAGAATTAAAAAATGTAAGATTATACAAAAAAATACCTGCTCACAGGGAACAGGTATGACAAAATCATGAGATATTTTACTTGAAAACAGGTTGCTTTACTATAGCAATGTTGATATATTTTTAACGCGTCAGAATCTTTACAGATGTATCTTCATATCCTTGCGCCAATGAAAATATATCCTTTAATCCATCTGTGATGTAAACAGTTCCATCGGTTGCTACGAACACGGCTTCGAAATCATCACTTTTCGCCCAGAGGTCATAGGCTTTATCCAGACCCATAACAAATAGCGAAGTGGAGAGGGCATCGCAAATTTCTCCTTTGTCCCCTACGACTGTGACGGACAGAAGCCCGCTCTTGGCAGGGTGTCCGGTAGCAGGATCCATAATATGCCAGTAAGTATGTCCGTCCTGTTCAAAATAACGCTCATTTCCAGATGCTTCGTCATATTGGATCTGTGTGTAATCTACTTTAGTCAGAAGCGTCTGAATTGTCTCCTCGTCAGGAACCTGATAGCTTCCGGTTGTAAATCCCCATGCTTTTACGATTGGGTAGATGGAAATATCCAGAGCACCATTGGTACGCCGGCACATTTCAAGAGCATTTTTCATCAGAGTGTCAGCTTCACCGCTTAGAATTCCGGAACCATTTTCATTGATTTTATAAATCTCACTGTCAGAATCTGTGACAGACACTTTCTTTTCCAGATCTGTGATAACATTCTGTGAGTCCTGTAAAAGACTTTTATCACCGTAAATACGAAAATCCATAGTCATATCCATGGCGAAAAATGTATCTGAAACCGGCTCAGATGTTGATTCCTGAGCCTGTTTGGAACATCCACATATTAATATTGTAAGCATAAGTAACACAGGTATGCACTTTTTCATGTCACGTCTCCTTAGAGTAAAATAAAACGAAATAATATTGTTACAATGTAAATTATAAAACAAACAAAGAAATATATATGTTTAATTAAGAATAATTGTTATGGGAATTATTGGTAGCATTTTGTATTACAGTTAGAATCTACTAACAAAGCTTTGATTAATATAGCATGAAAGGAGGATTACGGCAATATATTTTGTGTGATTAAAACGAAAAAAATTATCAACAAAATTCAGAAAATAATGAAGGAGAGACAAATGAAAAAGAATTGGAAAAGAATTTCATCACTGTTTCTGTCAGTGTTACTTTTACTGTCCATGACAGTTACACCTGTAATGGCAGCAGAGGGGAAAGCAGCACCGACGGAAGTAAAATCATGTACAAGTAGTGGTTTATGGACCACAGTTTTGAATTTGGAATTTGAAGACACGACCTGGATGAATGCAATTGATGGTGTCACAGTTAATGAAGAAGCATATAAAAAACAACCAATCAGCAGCTTTGGTTCAGATACGAAAATCTGGGAAGTTGGAAATGTGATTGGTGGGGTGTATGGAAGCTATACAGCGCTGAAGCTTGCAATTCCAAGTGATCTTACATTCCCTGCAACGGTCAAAGTTACGGCAAAGGGATATCATGATTTAACAGTAGAAATTGCAAAAGAAACAGTAAGCTATAATGATGTGTACACAGCAACTGTAAAGAAAGCTACAACTGGCGGAAATACAGAGGCTACATACACAGCGATGGCAAAGAAAGCTTCTAACGGTACAGTAGCACTGGATAAAGATAAAGACCTGAAAGCAGGAGATACAGTGACTGTAACAGCAACACCGGCTGAAAACTACGAGATTGATGCAGTGACAGTAACAACTGAGAACAATAAAAATGTTGACGTGACCGGTTCTGGAGAAACTTATACATTTACAATGCCGGCAGAAAATGTCACAGTATCCGCGACATTTAAGGAGAAAGCACCGGCACAAAATGGTGCAATTGAATTAAGCCAGGTCAGCATTGGAACAGATTACTTTGGGAATAACTGGGAACTTGAATTCAAAAATGCAGATGGTTATGTAGGGAAAATTACAGATGTGAAGGTAAATACTACAGCATGGGAAGAGAAGTCCTATAGCTTGTCAGCAGGTGGAGCATACAAAAAAGATACAGATAACAATAAACTTATCTTTGCAACAAAAGACTTTGTCGCTAATCCTGAAATTCCAGCATTGAAGAGCGGAGATGTAGTTGCAATTTCTGCAAATGGATATGATGATCTGACATTTAAGCTTGTCATTGATACAAATGGAAACGCTTCTCTTGTAGAAGATGATGGCAAGGGAGATCCATACGAGCTTCATGTAAAAATCGAAGGAGAATTTGAGGCGGCAATCGTAGGACAGAAAGATTATGATGGAGTGTCCAGCGCCAGTGTCGGCGGTTCCTCAAGCAACAAGAACAGTGCAGTGAAAGTATACGGCGCACTGGTAGAAAAAGGAAAAGACGTTGCTGACAAGGATTGGGAAGAGCTGGATAATATGGCTAAGATTAAATTGAATGGAAGCAAATGCAGTGTTAGCATCGTTCCGGACACAGAAAAAGGAACATCTGCAGACAGTGACAGCGGTATGCAGGGCGTATATATGACGATCAGCAGTGATCTGACACTTAGCGGTACGCCAAAAGATCCTGGAAGTTATCTGGTTTCCGTGTCTATTGAGGATCAGCAGGGACGCAGCGCAGTCAGCAACACACTGCCATTCAGAATTTACAGCGGCGAGGAAACGCTTGCAGACCAGATGAAGAAAGAGAATTTTAAAGATTATGGAAATGGACTCTATGCATGGGATATTATGGAACCATGGGCAATCAGTAAATTTGGAAGTAATGTAAACGGTGAGGAAGAGAGCGTCCGTGTGCCAGCGTATTTGGAAGCATGGTTCGGTTCCCACGAGAGCGGAACTTACGGATATCTGGGGTATGACATTCCGTGGAAGCAGGTCGTAGCTGGAAATATTCCTCAGACACTTTATATTCCGAGTGGATGCAATTTGACACTGACAAATATGGAAGTACTCAGCAGTGTACATATTATTGTAGAAAATGGTGGTAAACTGACGCTTTCTGATTCTGTTGTACAGGGAATTATCGATGTACAGAGCGGAGGAACATTTTCTATGAACTATGATTCTTTCAACAACGAATTTACAACAGGAGCGTCTCTGTGTGGACAACTTCGTCTTGCAGACGGTGCTGCTTTGGAAAATGCAGCAATTTACTCTCACGCAAATTATCTTGCGAACGGAGATCTGACAGACCGTACGACTTCTGAGCCGGTTGTAGTGGCAAATGGAAATGTAACCGTAAAGGGTACGGTAGCTATATTAGGTGATGATGGCGGAAGCGATATCGGGCAGACAGCACTCCGTGTAAATGGAACATTAACTCTGGCAGATAAGGACACAACACTTGTAGCTTACGGCGGAAGCGGAAAGACTCTGCTTTATACAGACGGTGGAACAGCCATTGACATTACAGAAGGCAGCCAGATTACAGGAGATGGAAAGTTAGTTGCAATCGGTGGAGATGTTCTCTGGGGAAATGGTGGAAATGCTGTATCCGGAAAAGGAACAATTGCAACGAAAAAAGTATTTCTTCAGGGAGCAACCGCTAATACATCTAACAAAGCAGAGGCTGGAAAAGCAATTGATGGAGATGTAAAAGTTATCAGTTCCAGCACTCATATTGAAGACGGAACAATGATCAGCGGTGCTGAGAATGATCCGTTAGCCGATTTGTACTGGAAAGCTGGAATTAATGCACTGCCTCCATTAGAGAAGTTTACAACAACAGATAACGGAAATAATGGTTCCGATAATGGCGATAACGGGGATAACGGAAATAACGGTTCCGATAATGGCGATAACGGGGATAACGGAAATAACGGTTCCGGCAACGGAAATACTGGCAATAATAGTAACTCCGGAAACAATGGTAACACAGGTAATAGTGGTGATTCTGGAAATAATGGAAAGATTACATCAGCAACTAAGACTGCAGCAAATGTGAATACAGTTAAGACAGGAGATACAAACAATGTATTACTCTGGGCTGTACTCTTTGTAGTTTCCTGTGCAGGAATGGCAGGTATTACAGTAGTTGCTAAGAAAAGAAAATAGTATACAGCAGATGTAAATTTGCTAATATAAAAATGCGACCGGCATGAATGTCGGTCGCAAAAATATTCTATACTAGAAGTCCTTCCTGATTTGCTAATGAGAAAACAGTGTTTGCATAGCCTAAAATATTAGCCGGTGATTTTTGATTCTCTGTAAGTATGTATCAACAGTGGTAATTCTGCTACCAGCATTCCAATCCAGCCTGCCAGGTAGGAGAATGGCAGTGCTTCAATTCCAAATCCACATACAAGAACGAGCGGTGCGGCAACAAGAACCCGAAGTCCCATATTGACAAAACTGCTGATCAGGGTAATCTTCAAATCACCGATTCCACGGAAGAATCCCTGAAGTCCATTGGTGATAGCCGGCAAGATATACATTATGGAAATTAGGTGCAGATAAGTAACACCGTGCCCGATAACTTCCTCATCTTTCACAAAGAGCATCATCAGATGTCTTGCAAAAACAAAACAGACAATAAAAATGAGGATGCCGTAAATGGTCTCCAGTACCAGTCCACATCGGAAGCCTTCACGCATCCGGTCATTTCTTTTCGCCCCCTTATTCTGCGCCATAAGTGCTGTCATGGCGTGGGCTATATTCTGCTCCGGGGTATAGGCAAAGTCATCAATCCGGTTGACCGCGGTAAATGCAGCGGCAACAGACACACCCATAGTATTAACAATTGCCTGAACACCGATTTTTCCGAGCTGTACAGTTGCCTGTTGCATTGCAGATGCCCAGCCGTATGCAATTGTACGCTTTAACAGGGAACGGTCGAAAATGAGCCATTTCTTTCCTAATTGAAGGAGCGGTACTTTTTTCTGCACATAGATCATACAGAAAATACAACACAGTGCCTCACTGATAACAGTGGAAACAGCGCAGCCATTACTTCCTGCTTTCAGTACAATGATAAAAAACAAATCTCCGAAAACATTAAGAATCGCACTTATGATCAAAAAATACAGTGGTGAATTACTGTCTCCGAGGGCTCTTAATGTACTGGAGAAAAAATTATATAAAAATGTAAACATAAGTCCTACAAATATGATGCGAAGGTAAGAAGTCGTCATATCCAAAATAGATGCGTCTACCTGTAGTAATCTGAGAAGTGATTTCGCAATTCCAATACTGAGAATGGTTAGAATTACAGAAAATACAGATCCTGAAATCATAGTCGTACTGATCTGGCGTGAGAGAGTATCGTAATCTTTCGCCCCGTAATACGTGCCGATCAGAATACTCGCGCCCATGCACAGACCATTCAGAAACAGAATGACCAATGTCGTGACCGGATTACAGATACCGACCGCAGCCAGTGCCTCTTTTCCGATAAAATGTCCCACAATAATGCTGTCTACGGCGTTGTAAGTAAGCTGGAACAGATTTCCCAGTACAAGTGGAATTGTAAATCTAATAAGCATGGGCATAATCTTACCCTTCGTCATATCCTGTGTCATAATATCTCTCCCTGGTGTAAAACTAAACAGCGCAGGATATCCGCTCATATAAATGAAACGGTTTTCCTGCGCTTTTGATGATATTACTTCCATGTCCATTCGTCAATTGAAATCTTTACCTGAGATGAATTCCATTTATTAATCATTGATCATAATCCGAATGATTTCTTCATTTGTCTCTTTCATGCCGTCTTTTCCGAGACGTCCTACATTATCAATGGTTCCCTCGATTCCTTTTGTGATGATGCCATCACCGGCGTAGAACTGCTGCCCCTGCAGGTACATATTGTAACCAAGTATTCCGGCATCTACAGAAGCTGCGATTTTGGCTGCACAGGAAGCTTTTGCTCCGTCGCAGACCATACCGGATACGATCGCGAGTGCGTTGACAACGGTATGGATCACTTCTTCATATCCACCGCCGCACAAGTATGCAATCCCGGCTCCGGCAGCGGCTCCGGCGCTGACAGCTCCGCAGTAAGCAGAGAGGCGCCCGATTCCGGTTTTCTGGTGGATTGCGATCAGATTGGAAAGTGCCAGTGCGCGGTAAGTCTTATCTTCGCTAACATGTAGCTCTTTTGCATATTCCAGAACAGGGAGAGAACAGGTCATTCCCTGATTTCCACTTCCGGAGTTGATAACGACCGGAAGCTCACAGCCATTCATTCGCGCATCAGATCCGGCAGCAGCGCGAGCTTTTGCGCGTGTGCGGACGTCGTTGCCGTAAGTATTAAGAAGTACAGTCCCAATATTTGCACCGTAATTTCCGGCGAGTCCTTCATCGGCGATTGCGCTGTTATACTCAATCTGACGGGACAGGACTTCACGGATATCGTCGATGTCAGCCATATTAATAAAATCCCAGATAGACTTTACATCCAAAAGAGTACGGTCAGTCAGTCCTTCTTCGCTTGCACCTTCAACTGGTACATAGTGAAGGATTTTTCCATTTTTTTCAATTCTTACAATGTTTGTATGATAGTTGGCAATACGGACTTTAGCAGAATCCTTTCCGGCAAATACTTCAACGATGATGTCGAAGATACAGCCGTTATCAATATGCTCGACGGTAATCTCAGTTTCTTCGAGATACTTTGCCATTTCTTTTGTCTGTGCTTCTGTTACATCAGAGATAACTTCCAGTTCTTTAGAAGCATCTCCGGCAATGATTCCGGCTGTAGCAGCGGCCGGGATTCCTTTTAAATGATTCGTGTTCGGAACGATTACACTTTTTACATTTTTAATAATGCTTCCGCTTGCTCCGATATGTACGCGCTCCGGTATGCAGCCCAGCACTTCACGGGCTTTGGCAGCAGCGTAAGCCAGAGCAATTGGCTCGGTACACCCCATAGCCGGTATTAATTCTTCTTTTAATATCTGGATATATGCCTGATATTTAATATCTTCTTTTGTCATGAAAACCTCCAAATGCCAGTTTTCTCCTGGCAATAATAAAAAAATGTGTTATTTTATTGAACCATATTTTCGGAGAAAATGCACCTGTTATTTAAAAATTTGATGAAATTAAATGTTGTAAGAAATACTGATGATATTATAACATATTTTCTGCATATTTCTGCAATCCATATCGCAGCAATGGTGGTAATGGTAGATTAGAGATAATTATAGGGTGTGAGGACATACTATGACAGAGGGGGAGATAAGGCAGTCGTAGAGGTCGCAAGAGATGGACTTCAGGCAGTAGAAGCATTTAAAAACAGCCGGGAGGGCGAACTCGAAGCAATCCTTATGGATATTATGATGCCGAATATGGATGGAATTGAGGCAACAAAGACGATTCGAAGTCTTGACCGTGCTGATGCAAAAAGTATCCCGATCATTGCCATGACAGCAAATGCATTTGTAGAAGACATGAGAAAGACAAAAGAAGCAGGTATGAATGAACATCTGACAAAACCTGTAGATGGTGAAAAATTACTTCAGGTACTTTACAAGTATAAAAAAACAGGGCTTTAATATAAAAGAACAGGAATAACACCGGCACAGATACCGGTGTGAGAGGAGAGATTTATGAGCCACATAGCAGACTGGCTTACGGCAATCGGACATAATTATTTCAAATTGAAGCTGAAGTGTTGAGAGATGGCAAGAACCGGAAAGTAAAAATTATGCTTCGTTATGAGTGGATTTACAGAAAGCCTGAAAAAAATAGATAAAAATGTATTTAAGTTTTAGTATATCCATGTATTGACATGAGGTTATAATATTTATAAAATACAGACAGAAAGGGAGCGTGAAAAAAATGAAAATCGCATTATTAGAACCAATTGGAGTATCAAAAGAAGTTATTGATGAGTTATCAGCACCGATTACAGAAAAGGGACATGAATTCGTATATTATGATACCAAAACAACAGATCCGGCAGAACTTGCCAAGAGAAGTGAAGGCTGCGACATTGTTATGATCGCTAACAATCCGTATCCGACAGAGGTTGTAGAGAAAGCGGATGCACTGAAGATGTTATCTGTAGCATTTACAGGAATTGACCACATCGGAACAGACAAGTGTAAAGAGAAAAATATTATGATCTGTAATGCAGCAGGGTACTCAAACCAGACAGTTGCCGAGCTTATCATTGGTATGGCGATTGACGCATTAAGACATGTAGTAAAAGCTGACGGACTTGTAAGAAATGGTGGAACAAGTGCAGGCCTTGGCGGAAAAGAAATCTGCGGAAGAACGGTCGGAATTATCGGACTTGGACAGATCGGACTCATGGCAGCAAAATTATTCCAGGCATTTGGCGCTAAAGTTATCGCTTACAACAGAAGTGAGTCTGAGGAAGCAAAAGCACTTGGAATCGAGTATAAATCATTAGAGGAAGTATTATCAACAAGTGATATCGTATCACTGAACCTTCCACTGAATGCAGAGACGAGAGGATTCCTGTCAGCAGATAAGATTGCACTTATGAATGAGAACACAATCTTCATCAACTGTGCAAGAGGACCGATCGTAGACAACGAGGCACTTGCGAAAGCGCTGAATGATGGCAAGCTTGGATATGCATGCGTTGACGTATTTGATATGGAGCCGCCAATCCCGGCAGATTATCCATTGCTTCAGGCTAAGAATACATTATTGACACCTCATCAGGCATTTATCTCCGAGGAGTCTATGGTAAGAAGAGCAAAGATTGTATTCGATAACGTGACCGCTTATCTTGACGGCAAGCCGGTCAACGTATGTAAGTTGTAAGAATAAAAAAGACAAAAAAGACATAAAAATAAAGAATGATATAGTACTTTGATAATTTCACATATTTACAAAGTTCTAAGTATGAAAGGCAGTTTCGCAAAAGTCAGCCAAATAGAGCAGACTTACCGAAACTGCCTTTTGTTGTCAAGCATACGACAAAAAGGTCCGGTGGACCTTTTTTAGTTTGAAATCTATACTAAAAGTTGGAAAATTCAGTTTATATGCCATGAAAAGATGTAAACGCTTACACAAATAAAAATTAAAACTTATAAAACTATAAAGGAAAATAAAAACATCCAATAACTTGTGTATATTGTACAAAAACAGATACAATAATTTGTCGGAAAAGTCAATAAAAACGACCTTGCTTTCGTCAAGATTTTGACATATACTTGATAACAGAATGTAAGCTCTTACACAATGAAGGAGTGAGAGGCTGAAAAAATATAACAGTTAACCAGAAAAGCATGGTATCGAAAGGAGACTCCAAAGATGATGAAATGGAAACGAATTGTCAGTGCAGCTGTCTGTGTATGCATGGCAGGAATGCTGATAACGGGATGTGGAAGCAAATCGGATTCCTCTTCAAAGAAGCGTATTATCCGTGTGGCTCTTTCACAGTCTGAGGAACACCCTGAGTACAAGGGTATGGAGACATTTAAAAAGTATGTCGAGGAGAAACTCGGTGACAAGTATGAAGTTCAGCTTTATCCAAATGAGCTTCTTGGTGGACAGACAAAAGCAATTGAGCTGACTCAGACTGGTGCGATTGACTTTACGATTGCCGGAACACCGAATCTTGAAATATTTGCCGATGTATATGAAGTATTCAGTATGCCGTATCTGTTTACATCTGAGGACGCTTATTTTGCAGCTATGAATGATACAGATTACATGAATAAAATTTATGCATCTACAGAGGATACAGGACTTCAGGTTGTAACATGGTACAACGTAGGTACAAGAAACTTCTATGCAAAGAAAGCAATCAATACACCAGATGACCTGAAAGGTCTGAAGATGCGTGTACAGCAGAGCCCGGCAAGTATCAAGATGTGTAATGCATTTGGCGCAGCTGCATCTCCGATGTCATTTGGAGAGGTATATACAGCAATTCAGCAGGGAGTTATTGACGGAGCAGAGAACAATGAGCTTGCTCTGACAGATAATAAGCACGGTGAGGTTGCAAAATATTACAGCTACACGATGCATCAGATGATTCCGGATGTTCTGATTGCAAACTACAAGCTCCTCAATGACATGAGCGAGGAAGACAGAGAAGTATTTGAGGAAGCTGCAAGACTTTCTACAGAGACAGAGCTCAAAGATTGGGAGACAGATGTAGAGACCGCTAAGAAGACAGCAGAAGAAGATATGGGCGTTCAATTTCTTTATCCGGACATCAGTCTTTTCAAAGATAAAGTAAAGAACGTACAGAAAGAAATGCTGGAAAACAATCCGAATATCAAGGAGCTGTATGAGCATATTCAGAAATATAACAAACAATACGAAGGGGAGGGAAAATAAATGGAAACATTACATACAATCAGAAAATGGTTAGATAAAATTGTTGGAACCATTTGTATATTCCTCTTTGCATTAATGGTAGTTGTAGGAAGCTATCAGATTATCACAAGATTCATATTTAATAACCCGAGTACCATTTCCGAAGAGCTTCTGACATATTCATTTGCATGGATGGCCATGTTTGCAACAGCTTATGTATTCGGAAAACGTGACCACATGAGAATGACATTTGTCGTAGACAAGCTGGCACCTGCACAGAGAAAAGTGTTGGAAATCGTGCTGGAAGTCCTTGTCATTGCATTTGCAGCCATCGTACTGATCTATGGCGGATTTAACATTATGGGACTGACTATGACTCAGAAGACAGCTTCCCTTGGAGTTATGATGGGACAGGTATATGCAGTCGTTCCGATTTCCGGAATCCTGATTGCGATTTATGGAATTTTAAATGTAGTTGATCTGTGTAAAGGTTACGAAAGAAAAGAAGAGGAGGAGAAATAATTATGAACACTGCACTTGTATCCGGACTGATTATTTTAGTCCTCTTGATTATCATGCTGATTGCCGGTGTGCCGATCGCAGTAGCACTTGGTGTATCTTCCGTATGTGCAATTCTTCCAATCATGGATTTGAATGTAGCCGTACTGACCGGATGCCAGAGAATCTTCTCCGGTATCTCTGTATTCAGCCTGCTTGCTATCCCGTTCTTTATTCTTGCAGGAAATATTATGAATAAAGGTGGTATCGCCGTAAGACTGATTAACTTTGCAAAATTAATTACAGGACGCGCTCCTGGAGCACTTGCTCAGACAAACATCCTTGCAAATATGTTATTCGGTTCTATTTCCGGATCTGGTACAGCAGCAGCTTCTGCTATGGGATCTATCATCGGACCAATCGAGAAAGAAGAGGGATATGACCCGAACTTCTCAGCAGCAGTTAACATTGCAACTGCACCGACAGGACTTCTGATCCCGCCAAGTAACGTAATGATCACATACTCGCTGGTCAGCGGAGGAACTTCCGTAGCAGCACTTTTCATGGCTGGTTACATTCCGGGAATCCTCTGGGGACTTGCTTGTATGCTAGTAGTATATGTGATTGCCAAGAAAAAAGGCTACCGTGCAAAAAAACGTTTTACAGCATCTGAAGCTGGAAAGATCATCCTTCAGGCTCTGCCTTGTCTGCTTCTGATTGTAATCGTAATCGGTGGAATCATCTTTGGTATCTTCACTGCAACAGAAGGTTCCGTAGTGGCCGTAGTATACAGCCTGCTTCTGTCATTGTTTGTATACAAATCAATCAAGATCAAAGAACTGCCAAAGATTCTTCTGGACAGTGCTGAAATGACAGGTATCATCATTTTCCTGATCGGTGTATCCAGCATCATGTCATGGGTTATGGCATTTACCAATATTCCGGAACTGGTATCTACAGCACTGCTTTCCGTAAGCAGCAACAAGTTTGTTATCCTGTTCCTGATCAATATTATCCTTCTGATCGTCGGAACATTTATGGATATGACACCGGCCTGCCTGATCTTCACACCAATCTTCCTGCCGGTATGTACTGCACTTGGAATGACAACAATTCATTTCGGTATCATGATGATCTTCAACCTGTGTATCGGAACAATCACACCACCGGTTGGAACAACACTGTTTGTTGGTGTTAAAGTCGGTAAAGTACAGATCGAGACAGTATTCAGACAGTTGCTCGTATACTTCGCAGCAATCTTTGTAGTACTGATGCTCGTAACATATATCCCGAACTTAAGCCTGTGGCTGCCGAAATTGATGGGATACATCTAGGATAAAATTTAATATTTGAAATAACACAACTAAAAGCACGCAGATATGAATGATTTTCTATGACTGCTGCGCCGCATATTATTGATTTTCTACGCAAACTCGCCCAAAGGACAGGCTCAGACAAAGCTGCGAAAATCAAGCTATGCTCGCAACCATGACGAAAAATATTCCATAGGTCTGTGCAGTTTTTATTGTCTTGATTTATTGTTTTTTATGAGGGGATGTGGAGTTGGTTGCTGCGCCGCATATTATTGATTTTCTATGCAAACTCGCCTAAAGGACAGGCTCGGACAAAGCTGCGAAAATCAAGCTATGCTCGCAGTCATGACGAAAATCACACAATTATCTGCGTGTTTTTTAGTTGTGCGTAAATATTGAATTTTGTGAGGGGATGTGGCGTGGGGTGTGATGCATGTGATTCGCTTATGAAATTGTTAATGCGTTGAATAAACAGCGAAATATGTAATCTTAGTATATGAGGGTGAATTGTATGTATTTGAGACGGAAAATAGATGATTATTTGAAGAATGGAAAAATAGTGAGGTAAGCCTTTGATTATCAAAGGTGCAAGTCAGATTGGGAAGAATCAAAAGTGAAAATTACCCGGATAGTTTGCTAAAAACTATGTCCCTAAATGAGCGTCTCTAATTGATGTCATAACAGAAATATGGTATATTTAACTTATCTGATGCCGTAGGCATCTTACATATGAAAAGAAGCAAAAAAGAATATGAGTCAGGAGTGGTAGAATATGTATCAGGATGATTACAAACGTTGGATGGAGGCTGATCTGGAGGATGCGGATCTGAAGCCGGAACTGGCGAGAATCGAAGAAAATGACGAGGAGATCAAGGAGCGTTTTGCAGTTGCGCTTAAGTTTGGAACTGCAGGACTTCGCGGTGTTCTTGGAGCAGGTACGAACCGGATGAATATCTATGTTGTACGTCAGGCTACGCAAGGGCTGGCGAACTGGGTAAAGACACAGGGTGGAACGCAGACAGTAGCAATCAGCTATGACAGCCGTATTAAAAGTGATGTATTTGCGAAGAATGCGGCAAGTGTACTGGCAGCGAATGGAATCAAGGTTCGGATCTATGATGCATTGATGCCTGTACCGGCTCTTTCATTTGCAACACGTTATTATAATTGTAATGCAGGTGTTATGGTAACAGCATCTCATAATCCAGCGAAATATAATGGATATAAAGCATATGGTCCGGATGGATGCCAGATGACAGATGATGCGGCAGCAATTGTTTATGAAGAGATTCAGAAGACAGATGTTCTGACTGGTGCAAAATACATGCCATTTGCACAGGGCGTTGAAGAGGGGCTGATTCGTTTTGTGGGCGATGATTGTAAGAGAGCTCTTTATGATGCAATCGAGGACAGACAGGTTCGCCCAGGACTTTGCAAGACAGCAGGATTGAAGCTTGTATATAGTCCGCTCAATGGTTCAGGACTTGTTCCTGTCACACAGGTATTGAAAGACATTGGAATTACAGACATCACAATCGTTCCTGAGCAGGAGTATCCAAATGGATATTTCACAACATGTAGTTATCCGAACCCGGAGATTTTCGAGGCACTTGAGAAGGGACTGAACCTTGCAAAGGAGACTGGCGCAGACTTGATGCTTGCAACTGACCCGGATGCAGACCGTGTTGGTATTGCAATGAAGTGTCCGGATGGTTCTTACGAACTCGTCAGTGGAAATGAAGTCGGAGTTCTGCTTCTTGACTACATTTGTGCAGGGCGTATAGAGAAAGGTACGATGCCAAAGAATCCGGTAGCAGTGAAATCTATCGTATCAACACCACTTGCAGATGCAGTTGCAGAGCATTATGGAGTAGAGCTTCGAAGTGTATTGACAGGATTTAAATGGATTGGAGATCAGATTGCAGGTCTTGAGGCAGCAGGCGAAGTTGACCGTTTCATTTTCGGATTTGAGGAGAGCTATGGATATCTGGCTGGTCCATATGTACGTGATAAAGATGCTATTATCGGATCTATGTTGATTTGCGAGATGGCTGCTTATTATAGAAGCATCGGAAGTTCTCTGAAGCAGAGAATGGAAGAAATCTATTCCGAGTATGGACGTTATTTGAATAAGATCGACAGCTTTGAGTTCCCGGGACTTAGTGGTATGGATCGGATGTCTGAGATCATGCAGGGATTAAGAGACAAGCCACTTGAGGAGATTGCTGGATATAAAGTTGTGAAGGTTACGGATTATAAGAAACCAGAAGAGACAGGTCTTCCGGCTGCAAATGTACTTATTTATAAGTTGGAGAACAACGAGACAGTTATCGTTCGTCCTTCCGGAACGGAGCCGAAGATTAAGATTTATTACACAACGCTTGGTAAGGATCTTGCGGAGGCGCAGGCTGAAAAAGATAAATTATCTGAGGCGTTAAAGCCAATTATGAAATAAAAAACATTAGAATGAGAATGCCGAGGCATTCTTGAACAGGTGGAAGGAAACTTTCATTTGATATATGCTATATGGGAACAACAATAAATCTAAGTCTGTCAGACGGATTTGACATGCCAGACAGACTCGGATTGCTTCCACGGGACTTCTGAGCAAGTCCTGAAATCTTGGGGTATGACTGCGCGGAAAATAAAAAATGTATGTGCGGATCAGATAAAAGGAGGTATGTCATTATGTTGCATGAAGTATCATTTGCGTCTTTTAACGGACACGATCAGGTTCAAGGGTGGATTTATGTTCCGGCTTGTAAGCCGAAGGGAATCGTTCAGGTGATTCATGGATTCGGCGAACATTCCAGACGTTATCTACATATGATTTCTGCATTTTTAGATGCAGGGTATATTGTGGCAGCAGACGATCATGTCGGACATGGAAAAACTGCGATGGTCAATGAGGTATGGGGCGATTGGGGAGACAAAGGGCCGCATACCATGATGGAAGATGAGCACACATTAAAAGGAATTGTGTGTGAAAAATATCCAGACTTGCCATATTTCTTATTTGGTCACAGCATGGGCTCTTTTATCACAAGAGATTTCATCTCCAAATATGGTGAAGAACTAACAGGGGCAACTATTTGCGGTACAACCGGAATCTTCCGCGGAGCAAAAGAAGTGGGAGAAAAGCTGAAAGAAGTAATTGATGCCGGACATGGCGAGGAATCCAATCCAGAATTTGCAGGAGAACTGATGGGCTGGATGTGTGAGCGGTGCGGAGAGGTCAGCATCGGAAATGAGTGGATCTGCGCAGATCCTTATGTACAACGCGACCATGCAGAAGACCCATTTGACGCATTTACAAGACCAACCAGTAACCGTTCAATCTATGATTTTATACAAATGATGGAACAGATCGAAGGAACCAAGTGGGCGGAAAAAGTTCCAATTGACCTGCCAATTTACAACATCGCAGGAGACCAGGATCCAGTCGGCGAATACGGAGTAGGCGTCTACCAGGTAAGTAACTGGCTGATACAGACCGGTCATACAGTAACAACAAAACTATATTCCGGATATCGCCACGAAATCCATAATTACGCAGAGATAAAAAATGAAGTCGAAGCAGGAATTATCGCATTCATGGATGGAATATTAAGTTAAAAATTAATGGGGTGGGGACGTAGTAAAATGTTAAAATGCTACGTCCCAAATTGCATTTTGCGGCGTCCCTTTTTGTGAATCAGGGTGTCCCTGATTGGATACAGAATTATGTGGGAATAAAAATATGAATGAGGAATTATAAAAAATGAGTGGGAAATTATATGGTGTCGGTGTTGGTCCGGGAGATCCTAAGTTAATGACGTACTTGGCAGTGGAGACGATTAAGAATTGTCCGGTAATCGCAGTGCCTGCTGATGGAAAAGAACATGCAATCAGTTATAAAATTGCATCTGGAATTGTGAAGGATATGGATCAGAAAGAATGTCTGGGACTGTCTTCACCGATGACGAAAGACCGGAAAATTTTAGAAAAGAATTATCAAAAAGTATCAGAAGAAATCATAAAGAAACTGGATGAAGGTAAAAATGTGGCATACTTGACACTTGGAGATCCAACGGTTTATTCCACTTATATTTATATCCAGCGTATTGTAAAAAAGTGTGGATATGATGCAGAGATTATTAATGGAGTTCCATCATTTTGTGCAGTTGCAGCCAAACTGGGAGACAGCCTTGCAGACCGATCCGAGCAGCTTCATATTATTCCATCTAACTATGATATCAAAGAGGCGTTGAAGCTTCCGGGAAATAAGATTCTTATGAAGGCAGCTTCAAAATTGTCGGATGTGAAAAAAGTTCTGAAAGAACAGGGGCAGGAGGCATGGATGATTGAAAATTGTGGCATGGAAGAAGAAAAAATCTATCACAGTGTAGAAGAAATGCCGGAGAAGGCGACGTACTATACGACATTGCTGGTGAAAGAGGCAATTGATAAAAACAGTTAAAGAAAAGCAACGGTGAGAGAAAATAAAAGCGAGTAGAGGTTAATTATAACATGATTAACCAACTACCCGCTTTTTTGATGCCAGGCATATGATAAAAAGATTCAGTAGACTGACCTTTTCTAGCTGCCGGGCATACGATAAAAGATTACTTAGTAAAAATTATTCTGTTACAACATTTTTCGCTACTGCATTCTCTTTATTTGAAAACATTTTTCCAAAGATAAAACGGATACATGGTCCGCAGTAGAACATCTGCCAGAAAAATGCAACAGGAAAATTGAAAAACGTGGTCTGGAACCATGTCGAAATAATGTTTGAACCAGCATTTTTGAAAAGTACAGTTGCAATCAGACTCATGACTGGACACATAATGCAGATGATCATGGCTGAAATAGCAAGTGTAATAACAATCGGTCTGTCATTTGGTGTGACCATGCGAAATGCAAGTGCATGGGCAAGCTTATCTACGATAAAGAATTCCAGTAAAAATGCGACTGGCCACATGATCTTCATTTCGCCAAAAGCCATAAGGAAGACTTTGTTACTCATTCCACCAATATTGAGGGAAATGTTGTAGCAAATCATTACATAGACCATAAGGAATGACATCATCAGTGTAAAAATAACATTTTGAAATAAATTTTTTGGCATAATTGGTGCTCCTTTTTCTTTGAAATATTTTGTGATTAGTTAAAAAAGAGTACAAAAAAGACACTTGTGTTGTTCGTTATCAAGCATACACTTGTGTCGTTTCCAATTATACCATAGTTCTATATAAAATTTCGTACAGTTATGGAGTATAGCAAAAAAAATGAAAAATTGCAAGTATTAAAAAATAAACAGGGGACGTAGCAAAACGTCAAAGTTCCCGTCAAAGTACTACGTCTCCATTAGTGATTAACGGTGTCCCTTTTTTTATATTTGTGATATACTGGAGGCAAATATTAGCTGGAAGGACTAGATTATGAAACCTGTAGTAGTAAGAAATGTTGCAATTGGTGAGGCTATTCCGAAAATCTGTGTACCGATTGTTGGTAAGACGATAGATGAGATTTTGAATCAGGCGAAGCATATCTGTGAGATAGGAGCAGATGTAGTGGAGTGGCGAGTGGACTGGTTCGAGGAAGTGAATAATTACGAAAGTGTGGAAAATGCTGCGAAGCAGTTGAGAGATATTCTTGGAGAGACACCGATTCTTTTTACATTTCGCACCGCGAAGGAAGGTGGCGAGCGCGCGATAGAACCAGATGAATATGTAGAGCTGAATGAAAAAATTGCGAAAAGCGGGTATGTGGACCTTGTGGATGTAGAAGCATTTATCGGGGATACATATGTGGAAAAAGTTGTAAAAACGTCGCATGAATGTGGAGTAAAGGTGATTGCTTCTAATCATGATTTTAGGAAGACACCTCCGAAGGCAGAATTAATTTCACGTATGCGAAAAATGCAGGAACTTGGAGCTGATATTTCAAAGATTGCGGTGATGCCGCAGAGCACAGAAGATGTTCTGACACTTTTGTCTGCTACGGAAGAAATGAGACGATGCTATGCAGACCGCCCGGTTATTACAATGTCTATGGCAGGAACCGGGGTAGTAAGCCGCATGTGTGGGGAAGTCTTTGGCTCAGCACTTACATTTGGTGCGGCGGGAAAAGTATCTGCACCGGGACAGATTGATGTGGAAGAATTAAGAACGGTACTTGGAATCATACACAAGAGTTTATAATAAGTATGAATTATTTTTGGTTAAAGCATAGACTTGATAAGAAAGGACTTGAATTCGATTATGCAGATTAGTGTATTGCTTGCAGAACAGATTGCCGAATTATTTCTCATGATTCTCATGGGATATGTGATAGTGAAGCTGGGACTTGTAACGGACGATGACAGCAAAATTTTGTCGAAAATTGTCTTATATATTGTGATTCCGTGTGTTATGATCAATGCATTTCAGATAGATTATACGCCGGATAAAGTACAAGGTATGTTTCTTGCGCTGGTTACTTCGATAGTTTTGCAAGTCTTATTATTGATAGCAGTATGGATTATGGGAAAAATATTTCATCTGGATGAAGTGGAGGTCGCTTCTATATACTACTCTAATTCCGGAAATCTGATTGTACCGATTGTGGCTTATGTACTGGGGGACGAGTGGGTCGTATACGGGTGTGTATTCATGGCTGTGCAGTTGATTTTTATGTGGACACATGGAAAATATATTATCAGTTCAGGGGATAGGATTGACTGGAAAAAGATTGTGCTTAACATCAATATGATTGCAATTTTCATAGGAGCGGTTTTGTTTTTGCTGAAGATTCATTTGCCGGTGATTGTAGATGATACACTTCGTGCAGTGGGAAGCACGATTGGGCCGGTAAGTATGATTGTAACCGGTATGTTGATTGCTGGTATGAACCTTCGGGATATATTTACAAATCGAAGAGTATACGCAGTTACATTTCTAAGATTGTTGCTTGTTCCGGTGCTGGCACTGATTATTCTGAAAATCAGTGGTCTGGTTACATGGCATCCACAAGGTGAGAAAATTCTGCTTGTTATATTCCTTGCTGTTATTACGCCGTCAGCATCAACTATTACACAGATGTGCCAGGTATACGGCGGGAATTCAAAATATAGTAGTGCAATTAATGTTATGACAACGTTACTTGCGATTGTGACGATGCCGATTATGGTATTACTATATGAGAAAATTATTTAATTTCATATTTTGAACACATTTCAGAGATATTTCAAACACATTTTTTGGTACTTTAAATTGTCGCTGTGGCGTACGCTGCTGTATGCTTAGATCAATCTGTCTTTTATATCAGCAAAATTAATCTCCAGTTTTCCATCATAAATCATAACAGGGATAATATCATCAAATGTATACATATGAGGATAATCGTCGCCTTCAAAGTAGTAGCACAGTACAGTTTCACGCTTCGGATCTACAATCCAGTATTCCCGGACACCGGCGTTCTGGTATTTGGAAACTTTCTTTATGTAATCACGGCTGCGGCTGGAAGGAGACACAATCTCAATACAGAAGTCCGGTGCGCCGTAGACTCCTTTCTCCACGAGCCGGTCGAGCTGGCAGATTACGGAAATATCCGGCTGGATCATCGTGCGGTTATCGCAGTCGAGCTGGACATCAAGTGGCGCTGGAAGGACTTTACATGGGCCTTTATTTTTGCGAATATAAAAACCGATGTCCATTAATAGTTCGCTGATAAGTTCCTGATGTACAGAGCGGGGCGCTTCCAGAAAAATCAGATGCCCGTCGATGAGTTCGGCTCGAACGTCGTCCGGGAGGGCATAGTAGTCGTCCAGAGTGTATTCGCCCTGTTTCTTATCGGAAGAAACAGTATAGGCTGCAGCGGTCTCTCTGATTCCATCGATACCGGAATCGATATCTCTAAAAAGGACATCATTCAGTGCCTTCAATGTTGCATAGCGTGGAGATTTTGTCTCGCCATTCAGAATCTTGTTGATGGTACCTGTCGGTATGCCGGACAGTCTGGAAAGCTGTTCTGTTGTAATACCAAGTTCGTTTTTTCTTTCTTTGAATTCTTCCCCTAATGACTTCATAACAGCGCCTCCTTGAAATATTTTGTTAAAATTAGTATATCTATAAAACGGGTGAAAGTCAATGATGAATATCCGAAAATTAAAAAATAACCGTAAACGGTTAAAAACTATTAAAATAACTTGACTGGGAGGCATGGAATAGACTATGATAGTGAAAAAGAAAAGATGAGAGGACTGGGGAAATTATGAAAAAGAGTAATCCAAAGGCACTTATGCCAATTGGTGTATTTTTGGTTTTGTATCTGGGGCTTGGAATTGTTTTTGAATACGTGATGAAGATACCGATGGGATTTTACAACATTCCAATTGTACTTGCATTTATGGTGGCAATTTTAGTGGCCTGTTTTCAAAACAGGGAAGTCAGTTTTGATGATAAATTGTCCATCATGGCACAGGGACTGGCAGATAAGAATATTATTACAATGTTATTGATCTTCCTTGTGGCGGGGAGCTTTGTTGGAGTTGTGGGAAGAAGCAGTGCAGAGAGTGTGGCATATTTCATGCTTTCACTGATTCCGGCCAAGTTTTCCGTGGCGGTGTTATTTGTAGTTGCGTGTTTTGTATCAACAGCTATGGGAACTTCAGTCGGAACAATTACATTGATTGCCCCGATCGCAGCGGCAGTTTCTGATGCATCAGGATTTGATCTGGCGCTCTGCGTCGGTTCGGTCATGGGTGGTGCTATGTTTGGGGACAATCTTTCTTTTATATCAGACACGACGATTGCGGCGTGCAACGGACAGGGCTGTCCGATGAAGGATAAATTCCGGGAGAATTTCTGGATTGCATTTCCGGCAGCATTGGTAACGTTAGGTCTGATACTTGTATTGTCATTGCGCACGGATCTTGGCGGGGCAGTGAACCATGAGTATCATCTGATTCAGATGGTTCCATATATTTTAGTACTGATTGGCGGTATTATCGGAATCAATGTATTTCTCGTACTTTTGATTGGTATTTTCTCTGGAATTGTAATTATGCTTGCGACAGGACAGACAAGTTTTGTGGATTTGATCAGCAGCATGGGATCTGGAATTTCCGGAATGTTTGAGACTTGTATGGTAGCGGTACTGGTAGCAGCATTGTGTGCGTTGATTCGCGAGTATGGCGGCTTTGAGGCGCTGCTGTCTGTGATACGCAGGATATTTCGTGGACGAAAGGGCGGTCAGTTTGGCATGGGGCTTTTAGTAGCTGCAATGGATATCGCAACGGCGAATAACACGGTGGCTATTGTCATGGCAAATCCAATTGCAGTGGAGATGTCTGAAGAATATGGAATTACACACAGCAAAGCAGCATCACTGTTGGATACATTTTCCTGTATTTCACAGGGAGTCATTCCTTATGGTGCGCAGATGTTGGTGGCATTGTCTGCAATTCACGAGATGGGGCATGAACTTTCAGCATTTGATGTAATACCGAAGTTGTTCTATCCGGGATTATTGTTAGTCAGTTCGCTGATATTTATTTTTATAATTCCTCAGAAGAAAGTTTCATAAGTGGATAAAAACTGATTTTGCCGAATAACTTTTGGAAAAATTGACAATGACATTTATTTCTTATATAATGATAACCTATTGAAATGGTAAGAAAAGGGGACTGCAACAGATGTTAAATCAGTTTTCAAGAACACAGTTATTGCTAGGAAAAGAAGCAATGGATAAATTAAAGAATTCCAGAGTCGCAGTGTTTGGTATTGGCGGAGTCGGTGGATATGTGTGTGAGGCTCTTGTAAGAAGCGGAGTCGGTCATTTTGATCTGATTGATGATGATAAGGTGTGCCTGACGAATTTGAACCGTCAGATTATTGCTACGAGAAAGACTGTTGGACAGTATAAAACAGATGTGATGAAGGAGAGAATGTTGGACATCAATCCAGATATTGAAGTAAATGTTCACAAATGTTTTTTCCTTCCGGAGAATGCAGAGGAGTTTCCGTTTGCTCAGTATGATTACGTGGTTGATGCGGTAGATACGGTGACTGCCAAAATTGAACTTGTTATGAAAGCAAAAGAGATGAAAGTGCCGATTATCAGTAGTATGGGAGCTGGTAATAAACTTGATCCAAGTGCATTTCGTGTGGCAGATATTTACAAGACAAAGATGTGTCCACTTGCGAAGGTTATGCGCCGTGAGTTAAAACAGCGTGGCGTGAAGAAATTGAAAGTGGTATATTCCGAGGAGAAGCCAACGAGACCACTGGAGGATATGGCTATCAGCTGCAGAAATCACTGCATCTGCCCTCCGGGTGCAAAACACAAATGCACAGAGAGGCGTGACATTCCAGGAAGCGTGGCATTTGTACCATCAGTCGTTGGATTAATCATTGCCGGAGAGGTCATTAAGGATCTGACTGTAGAGGAGCGCGCAATTTATTTTAACTAGACAAGACGATCAAAGATAACAAAAAAACTTGAACTGTGTGGTCAGTCAGAAGTGGAATATCTTCTGAAGGGGCACACAGTTTTGGATTAAGGACTTGAAATATCAAGATGGGATTACTTATATTCCACTTTATATGACAATGTTGTTATAAAACAGATATTTAGAAAGCGAGGTACTTTTTATGGAATTACAGACAGCATTTGAAACGAGACGGAGCATCAGACATTATGATGCTGAGAAGAAAGTAACGAAAGAGCAGGTGGAGACTTTGATCAAGGCAGCAAGTCTTGCACCGTCATGGAAAAATACACAGACTTCCAGATATTATTGTGTATTATCCGAGGACAAGGTTGCAGAATTCAGTCAAAAATGTCTGCCGGAATTCAATCAGAAAAATTCAGCAGGTGCAGGCGCGTTAATCGTTACAACATTTGTAAAAGGACTCGTTGGATTTGATAATGATGGAAATCCGGTAAATGAAGCTGGAGACGGCTGGGGATACTATGATCTTGGACTGCAGAATGAGAATCTGCTTCTCAAGGCAACAGAGCTTGGGCTTGACACATTAGTCATGGGAATCCGGGACGGCGAAGCTATTCGTGAGATGCTTCATATTCCTGAGACAGAAAATGTAGTGGCAGTCATCGCGGTTGGTTACAAAGCAAAAGAAGCCAATATGCCAAAAAGAAAAGAATTAGAAGAAATTGCAAAATTTTTCTAAAGAACATAGTAGAATATAACATATGAGCACCCCGCCTGGAACAGAAACCTTGGGTGGGGATACTTTTATGTGAATTCAAATTGAATTAGAATGTTTTCACGTAAAAACAACCTTATTTTTCTTTGCTCTCGAAATGTTCTAAAAATTTAGCATAGGAATATTTAAAAGAAGAATATTTCGAAAAAGAGTTTTACGAAAGTATGCCGTAAACTACCGCATGAAATACGGAAGACTGGGATTTCAGATGATAGGAAGAGGTTGAAATTTTACGAGCATAATTAAGAGGAGTTACACACTGTTTGAACCTGTTTTTTAGGTGAGTTTGTGTAACTCCTCTTTAATAAATGGCGTAGTAAAATTTCAAAACCTCAACGTGTCAGAAATCCCAGTCTTCCATATTTATTGTAAGTTTAGAACAATCCTGTAATCTTTCCTTCTGCGTCGACATCAATTCTTTCAGCAGCCGGTACTTTTGGAAGTCCTGGCATGGTCATGATATCTCCGGTCAATGCTACGATGAATCCGGCTCCTGCAGAAATCTTTAAGTTTCTTACAGTAACGTCGAAATCTGTCGGTGCACCGAGTTTAGTGGCATCATCTGTTAAACTGTATTGAGTCTTTGCCATACAGATCGGAGCATTTTCAAATCCAAGGTCAGAGAGCTGTTTTGCCTGTTTCTGGGCAGCCGGTGTCAGGACAGCTTTTCTTCCACCGTAAACTTTCTGTACGATCTGGTCTAATTTCTCCTGGATCGTTGTATCTTCCTCATAGCAGTAGTGGAAGTCATTTGGCTCATCACATAAGCGGATCACTTCTTCTGCCAGCTTAAGACCACCTTCGCCGCCTTTTGCCCATACCTCAGAGAGAGCAACGTTGACGCCAACTTCTTTACATTTTGCTTCTACAAGATCAAGCTCAGCCTTTGTGTCTGTTGGGAATGCATTGATTGCAACAACACAAGGAAGTCCGTATACATTTTTAATATTATTTACATGTTTCATCAGGTTCGGGATACCTTTTTCCAGAGCCTCTAAGTTCTCTTGGTTCAGATCCGCTTTTGCAACGCCGCCGTTGTATTTCAGAGCGCGTACTGTTGCTACGATAACAACTGCATTTGGCTTCAAGCCAGCCATGCGGCACTTGATATCCAGGAATTTCTCAGCACCGAGGTCAGCACCAAATCCGGCTTCTGTGATGGCGTAATCAGCGAGGTTCAGAGCCATCTTTGTAGCTGTTACAGAGTTACAGCCGTGTGCGATATTTGCAAATGGTCCACCATGAATAATCGCCGGAGTGTGCTCCAGTGTCTGAACAAGGTTCGGCTTCAAAGCATCTTTTAACAGTGCGCACATAGCTCCTTCTGCGTGAAGGTCGTGAGCGGTTACTGGTTTTTGCTCAGAAATCTTTCCATATGTATAACCAACAATGATGCGGCCAAGTCTTTCTTTCAAATCTGTAATGTCTTTAGATAGACACAGAACAGCCATGATTTCGGAAGCAACAGTGATGTCATATCCGTCCTCTCTTGGTACGCCATTGATTCTTCCACCAAGTCCGTCTGTTACAAAACGAAGCTGGCGGTCATTCATGTCAACACAGCGTTTCCATACAATTTTACGTGGGTCGATATTTAATTCATTTCCCTGGTAAATATGGTTGTCGATGAGGGCTGCTAATAAGTTGTTGGCAGCTCCAATTGCGTGAAAGTCACCGGTGAAGTGAAGGTTGATATCCTCCATTGGTACAACCTGCGCATATCCGCCACCGGCAGCACCGCCTTTGATTCCGAATACAGGTCCAAGAGAAGGCTCGCGAAGTGCGACCATAACCTTTTTATTCAGACGTTGCATTGCATCAGCAAGTCCGACAGTTGTGGTTGTCTTTCCTTCTCCGGCAGGTGTCGGGTTGATTGCTGTGACAAGAATTAATTTGCCATCTTTGTTCTGGGATTTCTTTAAGAAATTATAGTCAATCTTTGCTTTGTATTTGCCATATTGCTCTAAGTATTCGTCCGGGATTCCGGCTTTCTCTGCAATGGCAGTGATTGGTTCCATTGTACACTCCTGTGCGATCTCGATATCAGTTTTCATCTTCATTTCCTCCCTGGTCTAATGCAAGCCTCACGTCGCTAGATAAGTACATGCCAGGCAGATGACCTTGCATGCGTAAACCCATGCAGGGTCTATGGCTTATTCCCCTGGCATTAATAAAAAAGGACAACATCTATCGTTAGGATAAATGTTGCCCAGACGGTCGGCTTAATACGACTTCTGATTCCTCTGTGGTACTCCACAATTATCCGCCAGTCATCAGAATGCTTAGTAATATCTTATGGTATCCGGAACTAAAAGTCAATGAAAAAATGAACTTCATTGATATTTATAAGGTAAAATGTTACAATAGTTAGGCAATTTTAAAGTAAATTTTTGAGAAACCAACGACAGGAGGGCATGTGATGACATTACAGCAGTTAAGGTATGTGACGACCGTTGCGGAGACAGGCACTATGAGCGAAGCAGCCCGTCGTCTTTTTGTTTCTCAGCCAGGACTGACAAAAGCAATTAGAGAACTGGAACAAGAGATGGGAATTATCATTTTTGACAGGACGAATAAGGGAATCGAAGTGTCAAAGGATGGAGCGATATTTTTAGGATATGCAAGGCAGGTGCTGGAGCAGGCATCACTTTTGGAAGAGCGCTATAAGCTTCAGGCAGGAGGCAAGAAAGAATTTAGTGTCTCTACACAACATTATTCTTTCGCAGTCAATGCATTTGTTGACCTAATCAAAGAATTTGGCGGGGACAATTATGATTTTTCTCTTCGAGAGACACAGACATATGAGATCATCGATGATGTGGCGAAGATGAGAAGTGAGATTGGAATTTTGTATCTGAACGATTTTAACCGGACCGTATTAAAGAAGATCATCAAGGCGAATGATCTGGAATTTGAGACTTTATTTACGGCCAAACCACACATTTTCGTCAGTACTTCAAATCCGTTAGCAGGAAAAGAATCTGTAACGATGGAAGATTTAAAGACATACCCATATCTGTCTTTTGAGCAGGGAGAACACAACTCTTTTTACTTTTCAGAGGAAATATTCAGTACTACAGAGCGTGCGAAGAATATCCGTGTACGTGACCGCGCGACACTTTTTAATTTACTGATTGGACTGAATGGATATACGGTGTGTAGTGGAGTCATTGATGAGGAACTGAACGGAGCTAATATTGTGGCAGTACCTTTAAAAGAAGAAGGAGATATGGAGATTGGAATTCTGACGCACCACAGAATTCGTGGGAGCCGGATGAGTGAATTTTATATTCAGGCTCTGCAAAAATATATCAGCTGGAAGAATGCCGAGGCATTCTTGATATAAAATTTATATACCGGCAAAACGGTGAAATTGACTTTTGACATGTGCATCTATATAATAGGAAACTGAAAATACAAAGGATGAGTAGAGGTGTTACACATGGTCGGTAAGAATTTTTCGGGAAAGCAGATGTCAGAGGCATTTATAAACAGTGCACTTCTGGCGTTGTCAGGAGGTTTTCAGGACGCTTATACATATAATACGAGAAATGAAGTTTTTTCTAACGCGCAGACAGGAAATGTAGTATTGATGAGTCAGCATTTTATGACCGGAGACTGGAAGGCCGGAGTACGATATTTGCTGCCTCTTATAGCATTTGTTCTTGGAGTTTTCGTGGCAGATCAGATCCAGATGCGGTATAAATATGCCAGACGGCTTCACTGGAGGCAGGGGATTCTGCTTGCAGAGATCGTCATATTATTTATCGTAGGATTTATTCCGCACAGTCTGAATATGACAGCGACGATTTTTGTGTCCTTTGCCTGTGCAATGCAGGTGCAGACATTCCGGAAGATGGGTGGTTATTCCTATGCAAGTACCATGTGCATCGGTAACTTAAGAAGTGGAACGGCAGCGTTTTCTCATTATCTTCAGGATAGAAAAACAGAGCAGTTAAAGCAGGCCGCTTATTATTTTGGAATTATCTTTTTATTTGCGATCGGAGCAGGACTTGGCGGCAACTTGACAGAACATTTTGGAATCCATATGATCTGGATTTCCTGTATTCTTCTGGGACTCAGCTTTTTATTAATGTTTGAGAATGAGTGATAAAAATGAATATAACAGAGTTAAGATATATCATTGAAATTGCACAGTGTGGTTCGGTGAGCGCGGCATCCAAGCGTTTGTATGTTGCACAGCCGAACATCAGTAAGGCAATCCGGAGTCTGGAAGAGGAATATCAGATCCAGCTCTTCGTGCGGACAGCGAGGGGAATGGTTCCTACCAGGGAAGGGCAGCAGTTTATTGCGCAGGCGAGACGGGTCATTCAGGAAATTGAAGGGTTGAACCGTAAATTCCCGGGAAATAAAAAAGGGACTGATGTAGAGATGAAAATTTCTATACCAAGAGCCAGCTATGCATCTTATGCATTTGGAAAGTATGTAGAGAAGGTGAGAGATGCAGAAGAGCTGAGACTGCATATCCGGGAGTGCAATTCTGTCCAAGCGCTGGACAATCTTACAAAGAAGCATTACAATCTTGCGCTGATCCGGATGGAAGACAAATATGAAGAATATTACTATTCCATTATTCATTTAAGAGGTCTGGAATATGAAAAAATCATGGATTTCCAGTATCGTCTTGTTGTTAATGAGAATGATCCGCTGGCAACGAAAAAACTGAATGGATATGAAGATCTGGAACCTTATATCGAGCTGATACACGGAGATTCCAGACTGCCGAACGGGGAGTATCTGGACATTAAGGAAACGCCGGAGAATCAGAATGCACACAGACGGATTCATGTATATGAGCGTGGCAATCAGTTTATGCTTCTGAAAGATATACCGGGAACTTATATGTGGGTGTCACCGATTCCGGAAGAACTTCTCCGAAGAAATGGACTGGCACAGCGTAAGATAGAATGGCAGCAGCGGCGGATGAAAGATGTTATGGTATATCCGGGCAGAAAGTTTCTGAGTGAAGATGAACGGGAGTTTATCCGGCAGCTGAAGAAAGAAGCAATAGAAGTCTCAAAATAGCGAGGCTTCTTTTTTTGATCTTTAAAGTTACTTGAAACTAATAAATATATGCAAAAGTATATAGCACTCATGCTTTATTGATATTTTCATGGCAATAAAAATTGAGATAAAATAGAAATAGAATAAATTTGATTCATGAGGAGGTTTTTTATGTTAGACGCATCTTATTACGAGAAGACAGATGAGATTATTGCCTGTCACACGCGTGAAGAGCGGTCGCTGATTCCGATTATCCAGGATATTCAGGAGGAATACCGCTATCTTCCACCGGAATTATTAAGTTATGTGGCCGGAAAAATTGGCATTTCAGAAGCAAAGGCTTTCAGCGTTGCAAGTTTTTATGAGAACTTCTCGTTTGAAGCAAAGGGCAAATATGTTATTAAAGTCTGTGATGGTACGGCCTGTCATGTGCGTAAATCAATTCCGATACTGGAAGGATTATATAAAGAGCTGGGGCTTAATAAAGATAAACACACAACAGATGATCAGTTATTTACAGTAGAGACCGTTTCCTGTCTTGGCGCATGCGGACTTGCACCGGCAGTCATGATCAATGACGAGGTGTATGGTAAGATGACACCGGAAAAAATGAGTGAATTAATCAAAAAACTGCGGGAGGAATAACAGATGAAACTGGAAAACAGAACACAACTTACACTCCTGCGTGAACAATGCCAGGAGAAGAGAAATAAAGAAACATGTAAGATACTGGTCTGTGGAGGGACCGGATGTCTTGCAGGTGGTTCTGACAAAATCTTTGACAGATTCAGTGAACTGACAGCGGGTATGGATCATGTTGAGGTCAGAATCGGAGCAGAGATTGCACATGGAGAACATGTCGGCGTTAAGAAAAGTGGATGTCATGGCTTTTGCGAGATGGGTCCGCTTGTCAGAATTGAACCTTATAATTATCTCTACTTAAAAGTAAAGCTGGAAGACTGTGAAGAAATCTTTGAAAAGACAGTCCTCCATGGAGAGCCAGTCACACGTCTGATGTACAAGCAGGATAATGAGGTCTATCAGACTCAGGAAGAAATTCCATTCTATGCAAAACAGACAAGACTTGTTCTGAAAAACTGCGGTCACATTGATGCAGAACATATTGAGGATGCACTGGCAGTAGGTGCATATGAAGCATTTGAAAAAGCTGTATTTGAGATGACGCCGGAGGCCGTAATCAAGACGATTACCCAGTCAAATCTGCGTGGACGTGGAGGCGCTGGTTTCCAGACTGGAAGAAAATGGTCCCAGGTTGCCGGACAGAAAGAAAAGATCCGTTATGTCGTCTGCAATGGTGATGAAGGAGATCCGGGAGCATTCATGGACAGAAGCATCATGGAAGGAGATCCGCACCGCATGATCGAAGGTATGATGATTGCAGCCTATGCGGTACAGGCACAGGAAGGATATATTTATGTCCGTGCGGAATATCCGCTGGCAGTCAGCAGACTTCGCATTGCAATCAGACAGGCAGAAGAGCTTGGAATTCTGGGAGACAATATTTTGGGAACAGGATTTAGCTTCCATTTACATATCAACCGTGGAGCAGGAGCTTTCGTATGTGGTGAGGGCTCAGCCCTGACAGCATCCATTGAAGGTAAGCGTGGAATGCCGCGTGTAAAACCGCCTAGAACCGTTGAAAAGGGATTGTTTGGAAAACCGACGGTTCTGAATAATGTTGAGACTTATGCGAATGTACCGATGATCGTGAAGCATGGAGCTGACTGGTATACAGGAATCGGAACACCGGAAAGTCCGGGAACGAAAGCATTTGCCCTGACGGGAAATGTAAATAATACTGGTCTGATCGAGGTGCCGATGGGTATTACGTTAAGAGAGATCATCTTTGATATTGGCGGCGGAATCCGTGATGGCAAGAAATTTAAAGCTGTTCAGATCGGAGGACCATCAGGAGGATGTCTGACAGAATCACAGCTGGACAGTAAGATGGACTTTGATTCACTGACGAAGATTGGTGCCATGATCGGTTCTGGCGGACTGGTTGTTATGGATGAGAATACCTGTATGGTTGAAGTTGCAAGGTTCTTTATGAACTTTACGCAGCGTGAAAGTTGTGGAAAATGTGTACCATGCCGTGAGGGAACGAAGCGTATGTTGGAGATTCTGGAGCGTATCGTTGCCGGAGAAGGAAGAGAAGGGGACATCGAAGAGCTGAAAGAGTTAGCTGATATGATTGAAAACACAGCTCTCTGCGGTCTTGGAAAGAGTGCGCCAAAACCGGTAATCAGCACGATCCAGGCATTCCGGGAAGAATATGAAGAGCATATCCGTGATAAGAAATGCCGTGCCGGTATCTGTGCAAATCTCCGGAATTACAAGATTAATCCGGAAAAATGTAAGGGATGCTCCAAGTGTGCAAGAAATTGTCCGGTTGGTGCCATTACAGGTAAGATTAAATCACCGTATGTGATCGACAGCGCAAAATGTATCAAATGTGGAGCATGTTTAGAGAATTGTTCCTTTGGTGCAGTCTATACAGAATAACCGAGGAGGAAAGAATATGGGATCAATGATGATCGATGGCCGGCGTGTGGAATTCACGGATGAACCAAATGTTCTGGCCGTTATCCGCAAAGCCGGAATAGATATACCAACATTATGCTACCATTCTGAATTATCCATTTACGGTGCATGCCGTCTTTGTACTGTAGAAAATGAATGGGGAAAGACGTTTGCTTCCTGTTCAGAAAAACCGAAGGACGGAATGGTCATTTATACGAATACACCAAGACTGATAAAATACAGAAAGCAGATTATAGAATTGCTTTTAGCATCGCACTGCAGAGATTGTACAACCTGTATCAAGAGTGGGGAATGTCATCTCCAGGATCTTGCACACAGGCTGGGAGTGCACGATGTCCGATTTGAAAATACAAAAGAGCCACATCCGATTGATGACAGCTCACCAGCAATTGTACGTGATCCAAATAAATGTATTCTCTGTGGTGACTGTGTGCGTATGTGCGACAATGTACAGGGAGTAAATGCCATTGATTTTGCCTATCGTGGAACAGAAGCAATTGTATCTCCTGCATTTAATAAGCCAATTGCCCAGACAGACTGTGTAAACTGTGGACAGTGCCGTGTTGTCTGTCCGACCGGAGCAATCAGTATCAAGACGAATATTGATGTTGTCTGGGATGCGCTTGCTGATAAAGATACCATTGTAATTGCCCAGATTGCACCGGCTGTACGTGTGGCAGCAGGTGAGGAATTCGGAATTCCAAAGGGTGAGAATGTGATGGGAAAACTGGTCGGAGTTCTTCACAGACTTGGCTTTGATGAAGTCTATGACACAGCATATGGAGCTGATTTGACAGTTATGGAAGAGTCGAAAGAATTTATGGAGAGATTCAACGCAGGAGAAAATCTTCCGTTATTTACCTCATGCTGTCCGGCGTGGGTGAAATTCTGCGAGAACCGTTATCCGGAATTTGTTCCACATCTGTCTAGCTGCCGTTCACCACAGCAGATGTTTGGAGCAGTCGTAAGAGAATACTATAAGAATCCGGAAAATAATGCCGGTAAAAAATTAGTATCTGTATCAATTATGCCATGTACGGCAAAGAAAGAAGAAATTCTTCGTCCAGAATCGAAAACGAATGGCAGACAGGACATAGATTATGTTCTGACAACAACCGAATTGATTTCTATGATTAAGCGGGCAGGAATTATGTTTGACCAGGTTGAAATCGAATCTGCAGATGTACCATTTGGAATTGGTTCCGGAGCCGGAGTAATCTTTGGAGTGACAGGAGGAGTCACAGAAGCTGTTCTTCGTAAGATTACACAGGGACACAAGCGTGCAGATATGGAAGAATTGAAGTCCAGCGGAGTGCGCGGTGATGATGGAATCAAAGAGATTGTCTATGATTATAATGGCAAAGAGATCAAAGCTGCAATCGTAAGCGGCCTTGCAAATGCAGACCAGCTGCTGAAGAAGATTAAGAGCGGAGAGATTCATTATGATTTTGTAGAAGTTATGGCATGCAGACGCGGATGTGTCATGGGTGGCGGACAGCCACTGGATGCAGGTGCACATACGAGAGAAGCACGTATGCAGGGACTGTATAAGGCAGATGTCAATACCCAGATTAAGAAATCAGATGAAAATCCGATGGTGCAGTCTTTGTATGAAGGACTTTTGAAAGGTAAAACACATGAACTTCTGCACAGAAATTTTGCAGAAGCAGAGAAAGAAAAGAATAAATAAAAACAGACCTGCATATAGTTAGGAGATGACTTTTTTAAAAGTTTTGAAAATTTAAAATTATTTTGTAAAACTACAGAAAATCTTAAGAAAAGGAGTGTATAGTGGAGTGTGAAAGAGAGGGTTATTATGGCTTATCACACAACACCATACTTACTCCTTTTTTTGCCGGCAGCACTTCTTTTCTATCAGATCACTCCGGCAAAATGGAGAAGTTATACATTGCTCATATTTAGTTATTTGTTTTTCTGGAGCTTTAGTGAAAAATTAATTATTTATCTGATCGGGACAACATTTCTGACACACCATATCTGTATCTGGATGGATACGATGGACAAGCGCGACAAGAGAAAAAAGAGAGTATTTCAGTTAGGAATTCTTTTGCTTTTGGGAACGATTTTGTGTCTGAAGTATCGAAATTTTTTCTTTGGAAATGTTTCGAAGCTGGCAATGGTGCTTCATATAGACTGGAGCTATCAAGATCAACTGATCTTTTTGCCAATTGGAATTTCTTTTTATACACTATCTGCAATCGGATATATGGCAGATGTGTACTGGGGAAAGGTAAAGGCAGAGTACAGTCTGGTGAAGACCGCATTGTTTCTTGGATTCTTCCCGGTAATCGTAGAAGGTCCGATCTGCAGATGGGAAGATGTGGAAGATACGTTGTTTAAAAATGAATCTGTAAAAGCAGAGAATGTTTTTAAGGGCTGTTATCGAATCATCTGGGGATTGTTTAAAAAGATGATTATTGCGGACAGGCTTGCAGTGCTGGTCGACAAGGTGTATGTCGGATACGAGAGCTACAGTGGTGCCGTGATCGTGGTAGCGGCGATTTCTTATACGATACAGTTGTATATGGAATTTTCGGGCTGTATGGATATGGTCATCGGAAGTGCCGGACTTTTTGGAATTCGCCTGCCGGAGAATTTCAGTCAGCCGTTTTTTGCAAAGACATGTACAGATTTCTGGAAACGATGGCACATTACGCTTGGTGTCTGGTTCAAAAACTATATCTTTTATCCAGTATCCATTTCCAAGACGGCCAGAAAGTGGAATAAATTTACGAGAAAACATTTCAAAGGGGATTTTGGAAAATATGTGGCGAGAATGGGAATTGCAGCAATGGCACTTTTCCCGGTATGGATCAGTAATGGTCTGTGGCACGGTCCGAAATGGAATTACATTTTTTACGGATTATATTACTTTGGATTGATTTTTATGGGACTTGCATTGGAACCGGTAAGAGACAGAATTCTTGCAGTACTTCATATTAATCCAGAGTGTATGTTCTATAAAGCATTTCAGACAGTGAAGATGCTGATCATCATATTCACGGGTGAAATGTTTTTCCGAGGAGATGGCTTCCGTCAGGGATTTCATATGTTTAAAAGTATCTTTCAGGGATTCACGACAGAGACGTTTAAGGATGGCACCTTGCTTACATTAGGTTTGGATCAGAATGATTTCAGAATTATAATAATTGGCTGTATGATAGTATTTTTCGCAGATCTGATAAAGGAGTATTGGCCGAAAGAAACAAAAATGTGTCAAAAACAGTGGATCTGCACGGTTGAAAAAGCATTTGTTCCTGGAAAATGGGTCATTTGTTATGGTCTTGTTATGGCAATTCTGATCTTTGGGGCATATGGAGAAGGTTATCAGATGATTGATTTGATTTATGCAGGATTTTAGAGGATATAGGCATGAAGAAAAAGATAGGAATATTTATATTTATAGTGATATGCAGTACGGTGATGTTATCTGACTGGATAGAACGTATCTATATCGGCAGACTTGCAGGGCTGCCGGGAAGATATAACAGCTATGTCGGTATTCAGAAAGAACAAAAAGATTCTATAGATATGCTTGTACTTGGGGACAGCGAGAGCATGACGTCGATATCTCCGATGGAATTGTGGAAAAGTGTTGGAATTACAAGTTATATATGTGGACAATCTGGTCAGCGTATTTCGGAATCATATTATATGTTAAAGCATGCTTTAGATTATCAGTCACCACAGGTCGTACTATTGGAAACTAATATGTTGTTTCGCTATACGAATACACCGGATAGTCTGCGCAGTTCTATCAGCGATACAGCTATGTACTATTTTCCGGTGTTACAATATCATAATTTGTGGAAAAATATTGTGAATGACCAGATACCAGAAGGATGGCAGTCTTACAAAGGCTTTGCAATCCGGTCGGGAGTAGCGGCATACAGCAAAGGCAGTTACATGAAGAAGACGAAAAAGGAAAAAGAAATACCCCAAATAAATCTCTGGTATTTGGATAAAATCCGGAAACTGTGTGAGAAAAACAAAATTCAGCTCTTGCTTTACACATCGGCTTCTCCGGTAAATCATAATTACAAGAGATACAATGCAGTGCTAAAATACGCCGGGAAGTATGGAATTCCTTATATTGATTTTAATCAGAAGCTTAAGGAACTGGGAATTGACTGGAAAAATGACACCCTGGATAAAGGCGACCATTTGAACCTGTCAGGAGCACATAAAATTACAGATTACATGACCATGTATTTGCAGGAGCATTATATGCTGCCGGATCACAGAGGCGATGAGAAATTTACGAGCTGGGATACGATGGCAGAGCAGTATACAACGGAGACAGGATATTAGGTTGTTAGAATTTCATAAAAAATCCCAAGATGGAGAGCTTGTAGAAGAGCTGTCCATCTTGGGATTTTTATCATTTTACTGCAGTTAGTCTGTATAAAAATGATAAATAATTTGCTTTTTATAAGTTTCACCGGCTTTTACCACGGGGCTTGGAAAATTCGGATGATGAATAGCATCTGGAAAATATTGTGGCTCGAAGCACACAGCATCTCTTGCCTCGTATACATGCCCTTGCTTTCCGGCAACATGCTCCAGATAGTTGGCAGTGTAAAGCTGGATTCCGGGATAATCTGTCGATAAGTCCATGGAGATGCCGCTCTGCTCACCTGTTGCAGTCAACACTTTGTGAGGAACGCCATATCCGGTTCCGATTACCCAGTTGTGATCGTAGCCGCGGGCAGTCTGTAACGTAGAATCTTCAATATCAGTGCCAAGATAACGTCCGTCACGAAAATCCATAACCGTTCCGGTGACAGAAGTAATTTCTCCGGTTGGAACAGAAGCAGCATCAGTTGGAGTATAGAAGTCTGCTGCCAGCGTAACCTTATGATTCAGAATATCACCGGAACCTTCTCCGTTCAGATTATAGTAACTGTGGTGCGTCATGCTGATCAATGTATCCTGATCCGGAACTGCTTCGTATGTAATCGAGAAAGCAGGCTCTTCGTTCTGACCGGAAATCTCGTAGGTGACAGACATGGTCAGTGCTCCTGGGAATCCCTGATCCATATGAGGACTTTCCAGAGAAAATGTAATGGAGGTATCTGTTTTATCTGCTACGTTCCAGATCCGTTTTGAGTAAGAGTCCGGACCGCTGTGAAGATTATTTTCTCCATCGTTGGCAGCCAGTTTATATTCTGTACCATTCAGTGTAAATGAAGCACCTCCAATACGATTGGCACTTCTGCCGACATTATTTCCAAAGCAGGTGTCATCGGCCACGTAGTCTGCAAGATTATCATAGCCAAGGACAACATCCGTTGGCTTGCCATTCTTATCCGGGACGAGCAGGCGTACGAGAGTGCTGCCGTAATCTGTGACAGAAAGTTCGATGGCGTCATTTTTTAATGTATATAATCTGACTGTTCTGCCGTCACATAAAGTTCCGAAATCGGTAGTTGTAATCATAATCCAATCTCCTCGTAGAAAACAAATATATAAAACTAAAACTGAAACTAAATTTAGTATAGTACCTGGAAAGAAGTTTCGCAAGAAATAAAAAGTATAGACTTATATAGAATATATAAAAAAGTAGACAAAAGAAAAGAAAAAGAGCATAATGTGGTTATTGAAAAATCAAAGGAAGAAAACATATGAAAAGATATAATAGAAAGAAAAATATCCGCTGGAATACGATGAGGATTCTGGCAGCCGGATTTTTGTTTGTAATTGTGACCGGAGCAGTTCTTTTATGGCTTCCGGTCAGCAACCAGAAGCCGATTGAATTCTTTGATGCGTTATTTACATCGGCATCTGCAGTGTGTGTGACAGGGCTGGTTACAATCATTCCGCAAACTCAATTCACATTATTTGGAAAAGTAATTTTGTTGATATTGATACAGATTGGCGGACTTGGAATCATTGCCTGTGTAACGGCATTCTTTTTTCTCTTACGCAGACAGATTACTGTCAGGGAGCGTATGGTTATCCAGGAGACGTATAACGCAGATTCTATTGGTGGTATTGTAGGAATGGTCAGAAGAATTCTGATCGGAACATTTACGGTTGAGGGTGTGGGAGCTTTATTCTATGCAGTGCAGTTCGTGCCGGAATATGGATTGCTGCGTGGAATTGGGTATAGCATCTTTCATTCGGTATCTGCGTTCTGCAATGCAGGAATTGATATACTAGGTTCAGACAGTCTGGCAAAATATATCTGTAATCCACTCATTAATATTACGACAATGCTTCTGATCATCTTAAGTGGTATCGGATTTAGTGTCTGGTATGATGTGCTGGGTAATATTAAAAAAATCCGAAAGAAAGAAATTCCTGGAAAATGGTGGTTTACAAGACTCCGGCTGCATTCAAAGCTTGCAATCGTGACAACCTTGATATTGCTGGCAGTGGGAACATTATTGACATTTTTACTGGAATATCATAATCCGGATACAATTGGACACTTAAGTTTTGGAGAGAAATGGATGGCATCTGCCTTTCAGTCAGTGACGACCAGAACAGCGGGATATTCTACATTTTCACAGGCAGGTATGCATGAAGAGACAAGATTTCTGAATATCCTTTTGATGTTTATCGGAGGATCACCTGGAGGAACGGCAGGAGGTGTGAAGACTACTACTATAGCAATGCTCATGCTTACATGCATTGCATTTGTCCGTGGGGGACAGGATACGGAATGTTTTGGAAGAAGAATATCCGCACAAAATGTCAGAATGGGATTTGTGACAGTCGTGCTTGCACTGATCTGTTACTTAACTGGAACAACATTGATTGCAGTATTTGAAGCAGACAGGTTATCCTTTCTGAACATTATGTATGAGACGGCTTCTGCGCTTGGAACCGTCGGTCTGACTGCAGACCTGACTTCCCATCTGTGCAGGGAAAGTCAGGCGGTAATTATTGCACTAATGTATATTGGAAGAGTCGGACCTGTGACAATTGCACTTTTGTTTGCAGGAAAAAAGAATCAAAAAGACAGGGTGCGCACACTTCCGACGAATAATATACTGGTAGGATAAAGTAAGAAAAATGAAAGAAAATGTGATATGGAGGAGATACAGTGAAGAAGCAGTATGCGGTATTTGGGTTAGGTAGTTTTGGAGAAAGTGTTGCCATTGAGCTTCAAAAATTAGGTTGTGAAGTGGTTGCAATCGATGCAAATATGGAGCGTGTGGAGGCAATTGCGAATCAGGTGTCCTATGCTATGAAAGCAGACATTGAAGATGCAGATTTTATCCGTTCGCTTGGAACGAGGAATCTGGATGGAGTTGTGGTAGCGGCATCAGACAATATGGAAGCGAGTATCATGGCAACACTTGTGTGCAAGGAAATTGGCGTTCCATATGTTATGGCAAAGGCAAAAAATGAACTTCATGCAACAGTGCTTGAGAAAATCGGAGCAGATTCTGTTATTTTTCCGGAAAAAGAGATGGGAATGCGTGTGGCAAGGAATCTGATGTCTGCAAACTTTACGGACTGGATCGCGCTCTCACCGGATTATAGCCTGGTCGAAACAGAAGTGCCGGAAAAATGGGTTGGCAGGACGCTTTTAGAGTTAGATGTAAGAAAAACTTATGACGTTATTGTTGTGGGAATCAAGATGGGAGACAAAGTAGAAGTCAATCCAGATCCAAAAGAACAGCTGAAGGAAGGGAATGTTCTGATTTTGATTGGAGCAAATCAGGCATTGGAAGCTATACAGTAGAAGAATGGAGAAAAACGAATGAATTTGATTTTTCTGGCAGCGGGCAACAGCACCCGATTTGGCTCGAACAAGTTGTTATATAGGTTGAATGGAAAATGTATGTACCGCTACGGACTGGAAGTTGTAGCTGCATTGTGGCAGAAAGGGCTTTTAGATACCATAGTGATTGTGACGCAGTATGAAGAGATCATCTATGACATAGAAGCACATTTTCCGTACATGAAAACCGTGAATAATCCACATCCGGAAGCCGGAATATCCGGCTCTATCCGTCTTGGAGTGGAAAAGCTCATAGAATTGGAAGAAAAATGTGGAAAAACAGGCAGCCGAAAGAGGGAAGGCTGTATGTTTGCAGTGGCAGACCAGCCATATCTGACAAGAGAATCACTTGAAAACATGGTGGAAACATGGGAAGTCTCAAAGAAAGGTATCTTGGTTAGTGAAAATGCTGGAAGAATGGGGAATCCTGTGATTTTTGCATATAAATATTACGAGGAACTAAAAAAACTTGAAGGTGATGTGGGGGGAAAATGTGTATTAAAAAAACACCTGGACGATGTCCAGATGTTTGAAATGCCAGCGTCAGAGCTTAAAGATCTGGATTCACTGACGGAGATTCATGAATAACCATAACGACCCAAGGATTTTCTTTGGAACATTCAGTATCCGGGAAAAGTTCCAGTGATGTCCAGAAATATCCGGCTTTGAATTTTCTGCGGAAGCGATAGATGACAGATCCTTTTTCATGGAACATACGCAAACGAAGCTGGTCGAGAGTCATGATAGAGCGAAATTCATCTGCATCGTCCGGATGGACTAACTGTTCGTCCAGTAGGCGGGACATGTAGGTCTGATAATCGGTTTCATATTCAATTCCCAAACCTGCAAGAGACGAATCTCTTTTGATCGTTTCCATACCTCCGGTGATTAGATTAAATCTGGAGAGCAGAAGCATATGATCCAGAAGAATCCGGAAAATATTGTCACCTAACTTCCACATTTCCGGGGAATCAGGGAGCGCTTCGCAGACATTACGAATCCGGCTGACCTGTTCATGGGCGGCCCGGAAGTTCTCGATTGGAATCGTCTGAATGAGTTCCTCAGCAGCTTCTACCGACATAGGTCTGTGAAAATAAAATCCCTGACCATAGTTACAGTTCATGGATTTCAGAATCTCGGACTGTTCCTTTGTCTCAACACCTTCTGCAATGATTACAAGACCAAGCCGGTAAGCCATATCTACGATAGATTTCAGAATCTGAATTCCTTTTCCTTTATTCTTTGCATCGATCTGCATGAACTTCATATCTAGTTTCAGATAATCTACATTCGCGTCTTTTAACACATTTAAAGAAGAATATCCACTGCCAAAATCGTCCATGAGCACGTAAAAACCCTTTTTGTGGAAACGGGTAATAGTATTCTTTACAATGGTGTTGCTCTCTGCAAAGACAGATTCTGTAATTTCCACAGGCAGATATTCCGGGGAAATGTGGTACTGCTCTGTGAGCATTGACAAATATTGAGGCACGTCAATATTCGTAATGTCTATCATAGAGACATTGATGGAAATCGGAACAAGTTTGCAGCCTTTATCCCGCCAGGCGGCTAAAGTTTTGCAGACAGATTTCCAGATGTACATGTCAAAGCGGGTAATAAATCCACTGCTTTCGAACAGTGGGATAAATTCTCCGGGTGAGATAAAAGTTCCGTCAGATTTCTGCCATCTGGCAAGCGCCTCCATGCTGACCAGTTCACCGGTCGTCATGTTACATTTGGGCTGAAGATAGAAGATAAATTCGTGATTTTCCAGTCCATGTCGTGCATCCCGGAGAATGCGCTGCTTTAATTCTATTTTTTTAGTCATGCCAGATTCGAAATAGCAGATTCTGTTTCCAATCTTTCCAACGACACTGGAAGCCGCAATCTGCGCATTGTTGCACATCGTGCTGACATTCAGAGATTCGTCTTCAATCCGATAGACGCCGATGGATGGAAGGAAACTATCATCTTGTTCCAGCTTATCAATGTAATGATAAATTGTTGCATAAATGTGGCGGAGTTTGTGACCGTCATCTGGCATGCAGATAAAAAAGTCATCGGCACTAAAGTGTCCGGTGATGTAGTGATCTTCCTGGTGAAGGTTTCGAAGATAGGCAGCAATTTCCAGAAGCAGATAATCACCGCTGTCCTGCCCGTACCAGTCATTGAATAATTTAAAATTCTCAATATCGATGGCTACAATACACCAGCCTTGCGGATGCTTCTGGTCCAGAAAAGTACGCACTTCATTTAAAAATCTTTTTCTTATATATAGACCGCTAAGCGGTTCTAGATCCTGGATTGAGTCCGGGTAATTTGGCATAAAGAAGTCCTCCTGTTATCAAAATTATCAATTCATTTTACGCCAATCACTATTATAACATTCGTCAAATATGAGTTCAACATGGAGAGGAAAAAGAAAGGGGAAAAATGTAAAATATACTAAATCACTTGGAATAAAAGGTGACAACATTTTTCACATGATTTATAATAGAAAGGTGTCTGGGGATTTTGCCGGGACATTTTGAAATCTGATATGGGTCAGAAGGGAGATTATGTTATGCTGGAGGTAAAGAATCTTACATTCCAGGTTCAGGAGAATGGAGTAGAGAGAAGCATTGTTGAAAACATCAGCTTCGATGTTGCGGATGGCGAGATGCTTGTCATTACCGGACCAAATGGTGGAGGAAAGTCCACACTTGCGAAAGTTTTAATGGGAATTGAAAAAGCAAGCGCCGGGCAGATTATTTTAGATGGAGAGGATATCAGCAATTATGATATCAATCACAGAGCAGATGCAGGAATCGGTTATGCATTTCAGCAGCCACCGAGATTTAAAGGAATGACTGTTATGAAGCTGTTGTCACTCTCAGCAGGTAAAGAATTAAAAAGAGAAGAGTGTTGTAAGCTTTTAAGTACGGTCGGCCTTTGCGCAAATGAGTACATTGAAAGAGAAGTGGATGGCACACTATCAGGCGGTGAAATGAAACGTCTGGAGATTGCAACCGTACTTGCAAAATCGCACAAATTATGTATTTTTGATGAGCCGGAGGCAGGAATAGACCTTTGGAGTTTTTCCATGCTGATCGAACAGTTCGAGAAAATCCACAAAGAAAAGAAGGAAAGCCTGGTTCTCATTTCACATCAGGAGAGAATCATTCAGATGGCAGACCGGATCATGGTCATCGAAGACGGTAAGATCGCGTCCATTGGAGCAACTGACGAGATCCTTCCACAACTATTAGGAAAGACAGCAGATTCTTATAGCTGTCTGACATGCAGATAAGGAGGGAGGAAAGCAATATGATGACGTTAGATGAAATTACAAAAAAAGTACTGGAACAGATCGATGCAAGTGGATTTAAACAGTCAGGTGCATTTAACTTAAGACACAATGGAATTGCCCTCTGCCACGGTGACAGCGAACATATCAAAATTAAGAAAAAGCAGGATAAGCCGGGCATCGACATTTATATTGATGGTAAGACAGATGGAGAAGAAGTACATATTCCGGTCGTTGTAGATGCCACAGGAATGACCGATGTGGTTTATAATGATTTTTATATAGAAGAAGGAGCAAATGTAACGATTGTTGCAGGCTGTGGAATTCACAACAGCGGTTGTAATGAAAGCCGCCATGATGGAATCCACACATTTCACGTAGAAAAAAACTGCAACGTACGTTATGTGGAGAAACACTATGGAGAAGGCGAAGGAACAGGAACAAGAGTCCTCAACCCGGTCACAGAAGTTTATCTTGGCGAGAATTCCGTATTTACACTTGATACCGCACAGATAAAAGGTGTAGATTCCACTGTACGTGAGAATAATGTATATCTGGAGGCAAACTCAAAACTGTACGTTATAGAGAAGCTGATGACACATGGAAACCAGGAAGCAACTTCCAATATGATGGTAGAAATGAATGGTGAAGGAAGCTCTGCACAGATCGTATCCAGATCCGTTGCAAAAGGCAGCTCCAGGCAGATATTTCACCCAAGAGCAGTCGGTAAAAATCTCTGCCATGCTCATGTACAATGCGACTCTATTATCATGGATCACGCTGAAGTCAGCTCTATTCCGGAGATTAACGCAAAACATGTAGATGCAGCAATTATCCATGAGGCGGCTATCGGAAGGATCAACGACGAGCAACTTGTAAAACTCCGTACACTGGGAATGACAGAAGAAGAAGCAGAAGGAGTCATAATCGAAAACTTCCTGAACTAAAAAATGCTAAAAATTCAAGTCGAACATCCGTGAGACTTGGCGCGTGATTCTGGTCAGCAAAGCTGACATATTCCTATCAGAATCACTGCGCATCCTCGCGGAGCGTTGATTAGGGGTGCCCCCTTTTCTATTTTTGAGCAAAGAAAAACACCATAAACCCTCGAGTTTACGGTGTTTTATATCTTATGTCCAATGCGGAGAAAGGGACTTGAACCCTCACAGGATTGCTCCCACTAGAACCTGAATCTAGCGCGTCTGCCATTCCGCCATCTCCGCTCGACAAAAGATATGATATCATAGGTTGACGGAAAATGCAAACACTTTTTTGAATTTTTTTGAAAAAATGTTGTTGTTCTTTCGGTGGAAGGAAAGTTAATTACAAATGTCTTTTAATGGGCTGATCGTAATACCTTCTTCTGCCATAGCTTTTCGGATTTTCTCAACGAAAAGAAGAGCTTTTTCGCCATCACCGTGAACGCATACGGAATCAGCCTGAATGGAAATATCTTTTCCGGTGATTGTTGTAACTTTCTGCTCTTTTACCATGCGGATCACGCGGGTAATTGCTTCGTTCTCGTCTTTGATGACTGCACCTTCTTTGCGGCGGTTCACAAGTGTTCCGTCTTCTTCATAAGCGCGGTCTGCAAATACTTCGCTGGCTGCTTTAAGCCCCAGATCTTTTGCTGCACGGATCATTTCACTGCCAGAGAGTCCCATTACGATGATTTCCGGATCATAGGACTTAATAGCTTCACAGATAGCTTTAGAAAGCTCATAATCTTTTGCAGCCATATTATAGAGGGCTCCATGTGGTTTTACGTGCTGCAGGCGCATATTATGGGCTTTGCACATACCTCCAAGAGCGCTGATCTGATACAGAGTATAAGCTTTTGCTTCTGCCGGAGAAACGGACAGATTTCTACGGCCAAATCCCATCAGATCCGGAAATCCCGGATGCGCACCAATCTGAATCCCGGCCTCCTTCGTTTGCTCAATCGCAGTTGTCATCACAACCGGATCAGATGCATGAAAACCGCATGCAATATTCGCAGAAGAAATCAGTGGAATAATCTTGTCATCATTTCCAATCGTATAACGGCCAAAACTCTCACCTAAATCACTATTTAAATCAACTTTGTACATAATAACATAACCTGCCCTTCTTTTATAAAATGATGTTGGGGTGGGGTCAAGGACTTTCATCCACTTAAGAGAAAGCGCATGTGGATGAAAGCCCTTTTGACCCTGGCATCAAACATTGACTAATTACATATATAATAACATAAAAATTGCATATGAGATATGTAAAACATGGATTTTCAACACGAAAAAAAGAGCAAGAAGCATAAGTCTCATCGGAATGTTTTGCATAACGGAGTCTGGGGTAATGCTTCTGCTCTTAGTGTTATTGTTCGAAAATTATTTCAGCAAGATAATTAATCAATTTTTAACAACCGCTCAATAAATCCGGTATCTGCATTTCCTTCACAGAATTCAGGATTTTTCATGATCCGGTACTGGAAGTCCAGATTTGTCTCAACGCCCAGGATCACCATCTCGTCCAGCGCAGACCGCATTTTCTGGATTGCAGCATCTCTGTCCGGTGCATGAACGATAACTTTCGCAATCATGGAGTCATACTCGGAAGGAATGCGGTAGCCAGTGTAAAGACCGGTATCAACCCGCACACCATTTCCAGAAGGAAGGTGCAAATGTTTTACCACACCAGGACTTGGCATAAAGTTTTTCTCCGGAATTTCAGCGTTGATACGGCACTCAATGGCATGTCCGCGTGGTGTGACCTCTTCCTGAGTGAAGCTAAGCGGCTCGCCCATGGCAACACGGATCTGTTCAATAATCAGGTCTGTGCCTGTAACCATTTCTGTGACACCGTGCTCGACTTGAATACGGGTATTCATTTCCATGAAGTAGTAAGTTCCGCTTTGGTCAAGAATGAACTCGATCGTTCCGGCATTTGTGTAACCAACAGCTTTTGCGGCAAGAACGGCATCGTGGTTCATGGAAGCGCGGGTATTGGCAGTGATAGCCGGAGAAGGAGATTCTTCAATCAACTTCTGGTGGTTGCGCTGTACAGAACAGTCACGTTCGCCGAGAGCCACTACATTTCCATGAGTGTCAGCCATGATCTGGATCTCTACATGGCGTGGGTTTTCAATATATTTTTCAATGTACATGGTGTCATCGCCAAATGCGTTGGCAGACTCTCTTTGAGCCATGTTGAAATTGAATTCAAAATCATCCTTAGAGCGGGAGACACGCATGCCTTTTCCACCTCCGCCGGAGGAGGCTTTGATCATAACCGGATAACCGATTTCGTCTGCAAGCTTTTCGCCGGTCTCTACGTCATAGACTGGATCTTTCGTACCTGGAACGACCGGAACTCCGGCCTCCATCATTGTCTTTCTGGCGTGAGATTTATTTCCCATGCTGTCGATAACATCTGCACTTGGTCCGATAAATGCAATGCCGTGTTCTTCGCACAGACGTACAAAGTCTGAATTCTCAGAGAGAAAACCAAATCCAGGGTGGATCGCATCGGCTCCGATGTTCAGGGCAGCGGTGACAATTTGCTGCATATTCAGGTAATTGTTTCTGGCAGGGCCTTCACCGATACAGATACGCTGGTCGGCGAGCTGTACGTGAAGACTGTCTTTATCTTCTTTGGAATAGACTGCTACGCTGCGGATACCCATATTACGGCAGGCGCGGATAATACGAACAGCAATCTCTCCGCGGTTTGCAATCAATATTTTATGAAACATGGAACTCCTCCTTAGTCGTCAAGCTTCTTTACTTTAAAGAGTGGCTGACCATATTCAACTCTCTGTTCGTTGCTGACAAGAACGGCCTCGATCTCGCAGTCAAAATCACTTTCAATCTCATTCATCAGTTTCATAGCTTCCAGAATACATACAGTCTCGCCGGCTTTTACACGGTCACCGACTTTTACGAAAGCTTTAGCTTCCGGTGAAGGTGCGGAGTAAAATGTTCCGACGATCGGGGAAGTAATGTATGTTTCTTCTTCCACTGCTCCAGAAGTCTCATCTGCAGTAGCAGCTTCCGGTGCAGCAGTTCCTGCAACCGGCATTCCCATACCTGGTGCAAATGGGACGGCAACGCTTTCGCCTGCGCGTTTACTCATTTTTATTTTAATATCGCCTTCCTGAATGGAAAATTCCTGCAGGGAAGACTCTTCGATAATTTTTACAAGCTTTTCAATTTTATCTAAATTCATGATGTCCTTCCTTTCTTTTTACTGGAATAATTTGCTGATTCGTTTTGCGACCAGACGGCAGTCCAGAACCTCTTTACAAGGCTGGTAGATCTGATGTCTGAATTCGTTCATTTCTTTTGCTTCCAGTGCAAGGAGTTCCTGGGCTTCTTCTACAGTAACTGCCTGGAACTTCACTTTATGATCTGTCTTTCTCTGAACCAGTTTTGGAATATCTACAGAGATGACTGTAGCAATCTTCGCATATCCGCCGGTAGTCTGTCTGTCCGCCAGCAGAATGATTGGTTTTCCATGGCTAGGTACCTGAACAGAACCGAATGCGATTCCATCAGAGATAATGTCTGTTGTTGACTTTGATGCAATAAATGGTCCTTCCAGACGGCAGCCCATGCGGTCGAACTCACTCGTTACAACATATTCGGAAGATAGAAATGTCTCTTTTCCTGCCGCGGTAAATGCATCGTCCTGTGGTCCCATAATCACGCGCAGTGTAATGTTGTCCTGATCAAACTCGTTGAGATCCAGGCTTCTGGACAGGAAATAAGGCAAGTATCTTCTTTTGGCACGGAAGCTGATATAGTCACCGTCTAAGAGGCGGCGTCCCTTAAATCCTCCAAGTCCACATTTGATGTTGGTAGAGCGGCTTCCCATAACGACCGGGATTTCCAGATAACTGGAAAATGCGATGTAGCCGCGGCTTCCGGTACGGCAGCCACGAAATGAGAGAATATCTCCACGGTGCATATAGAGCGCCGTATACATTTTCACAGGCTTTCCGTTGACCTGTGGCTGAAAATCACCTCCCGTGATAGCGATGATCGTCTCGGAAGTAAATTCCAGTGTTGGTCCAAGAAGAGTGAATTCGAGAACTGCTTCATTTTCCGGATTATCCAGAAGAAGATTGGCAATTTTGAAGGAGCGGCGGTCCATAACACCAGATACGCCGAACCCCTGGCTCTGATAGCCCGGGCGCCCACTGTCCTGTACAGTTGTAAGCATTCCGCCTTTTAAAATGCGAATTCCCATATTACACTCCTTTCTGGCGAATCACACACTCGTAAGTTCCCTGATTCACCTGTTCTTTAATCTCAAGAAAATCTTTTTCTGTGACCGGTACAAAATGAATATAATCACCGGCTTCGAAAAGGATTGGAATCTCGCGGTTCGGATCATAAGTCTTTACCGGAGTCAGCCCCAGAAGCTGCCAGCCTCCAGGGGAGTCGAGCGGATAGATTCCCGTCTGGGAACCGCCGATTCCGACGCTTCCTGCCGGAATCTTAATACGCGGATTTGCAAGTCTTGGTGTGTGGATCCGTTCGTCCAGTCCCCCAAGATAAGAAAATCCAGGAAGGAATCCGAGCATGTAGATCAGATAGTCTTCACTGCTGTGGATATCAATTACTTCCTGAGTAGAAAGATTGGCATGCATTGCGATATTTTCCAGGTCAGGTCCATATTCGCCACCGTAGCAGACCGGAATATCAAAGATCCGTGACGGAGCAGTTTCCTGGCTGACCTCAAGTTTTAACAGCTTTTCCAGACGCTCTTTTAATGCGCCGTAATTTACAACTCTTGGATCGTAGTTGATCAGAAGACTTGTAAATGCAGGAATCATATCTTTGACTCCTTCAACATGCTGGGCCTTCATCAGATGGACGAAGGCCGTAATTGTTGCATTGATCTCCGGGGAGATCTCCTGTCCGAATTCAATCAGGACAGAAGAGTCACCGGCTGTGTGGATTTTCATTTCTTCCATAAAAAACATCTCCTTATCCGAACAGTGCGCTCAGCTTTCCAAGGGAAGTGATTCCAAGGTATGCAGAGATTACAACTACAATAATTCCAAGGATCAGAAGCACGATCGGGTGTTTGTAGTTCTCGCCCATGATAGACTTCTTCTGAGATGCGATCAGACATACTCCCAATGTAATAGGAAGGATCAGTCCGTTGAGGGCACCTGCTAATACGAGCAGAGTTGCAGGCTGTCCGATGAGAGCCATAACAACGGTACTAAGAGCGATAAATCCTACGATGAACCATTTTTCATTGTTGGCAATTGTCTTGCTGAAAGTTTTCAGGAAAGATACAGATGTGTAGGCGCATCCGATGATAGATGTAACAGCCGCACACAAAAGTACCAGTCCGAAGAAACGGTATCCGATCTGACCTGCACCCTGTAAAAATGCGTCGGCAGCCGGGTTGCTTGCATCAAGAGTTGTAGCCGGGGAAGTTGCAGTCTCAACAACAACGCCTAAGATTGCAAGGAAAAGTAAGATACGGACGATCGTTGCAATTCCGACTCCCATAACAGAACTCTTGGTGATCTCTTTTAAATTCTCTTCTTTTGTAATACCGGCATCGATCAGACGATGTGCACCGGCAAATGTGATGTATCCGCCAACAGTTCCGCCAAGAAGTGTCAGAATTGCAGGGAAGATACTGTCCATAGGAGAAGTTGGTACAAATGTTTCCTTGACAGCCATTCCTACTGGTGGTTTTACAATCAGGATGACAACAAAAATAACGACGATCATGATACCACCAAGAATTTTTGTCAGTGTGTCCATTGCATCTAATGCATTTTTATAAAGGAATACGCAGATTGCGATTGCTCCTGCGAGGAAGCAGCCATATGTAGTCGGGATGCCAAGCAAGGTGTTGAATCCGAGGGCACCGCCGCCAACGTTACCAATGTTGAATACAAGTCCGCCGGCTACAACGAGGAATGCAATCACATATCCAAGACCTGGCAGGACTTTGTTAGCAACGTCCTGACCACGCATACCGGATACGCATAAGACTCTCCATACATTAAGCTGAACGATTGCTGCTAAAATAACTGATACTAAGATTACGAAGCCAAAGCTTCCTTTGAGGTTTCCTGTGAACTGTCCGGTCTGTGTAAGAAATCCAGGACCAATTGCAGAGGTTGCCATAAGAAACGCTGCACCAATGAGAGCACTGGCACTTTTTTTGTTTGTGTTTTTCTCCATAACTACTCTTCCTTTCGATAAATTCTAATTTTTTGATACCATACGAATTGCTGCGTGCTGTACACTCTCGCAATTCTATCAGATATTCGCATATCGCGCAGCTTACGCCACGCTTCTAGGCTCATATCTGGGCATGTCATGAAATCTAACTTTCATTTTTGTGCAAGCACAAAATGAAAATAGATTTATGACACTGGTATCTATATAGTATACAATTATACAGAAACTCGGGAAAATACGCAAATAAAAAACAGAAAGTTTAGAAAAACTTTCTGCTTTTAACTACATTTTAACGGACTTCGATGCCATTTACCTCAAGATGATCGTCAATCGCGATGACAAGACAGCGTCTTCCATCGATTTCACGGGTCTCTACGAGGTCGGATCTTTCCGGATTAACTTTTACTACAATATCAGGTGTCTCAATCTGGAAAGTTTTGACACTGGCAATGTTGGAAGCAAGGAGAGTATTTTTCTCACCGACAGCTTCCTCAAAATTCTTATCGAAATGTTCCATTTTTTCTTCCGGGACTCCACTTCGCTCTAACAGGTGTTTCACGTCTGGGCGGGACAGCTCCAGTGGGTCAGGAGATTCCTTAGCTTCTTCCATAAGTTCATTCAGATTGTCGTGGATATTGCGGACGGTGTCATAGTCACAATCCTCACCGAGTGTATCACTGACAAGAGACTGAAACGTTGTCTTTTGATCCTTTGCAGTAAGCGGTGTAATATTGCCAAGTACATTTGCAATAAAGTCAGGCTGGAGATCTTCTGGTTTCTTGGAGTAGTACAGGACGTGATGAACGTCACTTGCACGATCCTGGAAAGCCGGGAAGAGAAAACCGGTCGCAGGCATCTCCACGAACCAGTCACGGATACGGTCTTCAATATTGTTCTTTTCGGCGTTATATGTAAGTCCGGCTTTCGTCAATTTTACCGGGCAGACACTGCACATGATATGTTCATATACGGTATCGGAAGCGTCAAACATTTCCATATTATCGGAAGATTTCCCTGGCACGTCGTATGCAGCATGAATCAATATAATATAGTAGTTTTCCGCGAATTCGTAGTTCTCAATAACCTTGTCGTAGAATTCTTCCAAAAGCAGATCATCAGTAAGTTTCGTATCGCGCAGCCTTAAAAGGAGCTCCTGCGCGCCGCCTTCCAGCTCCTGGTCCAGCGGGAATTCCATAGTCATCAGGTTCTTGCCAACAGTTCCGGATAATGTATGCCTGAAAATGTCAAAATACTTGAAAGCTTCTTCCTCCGGCATGGAAAGAAAAGCTTTTTTCATCTCCATTTTTTTCTCTTTTTCATGATCCACATAACAGCCGCAGATACGGGTAATTGTGCAGTTTTCCGGGGTAAACTGCTTGCGGATCTCCAAAACTTCTTTTTTATTCATAAATCAGATACACTCCCTTACGATATAGTTACCATAAAAGATAGTATAGAGAGTTTTCGGGGGAAAATCAATGGGTTTTGGAAGAGGAGAAAAGTCGGATTTAAGAAAAATGTTCTTGACAAAGCTTTTTTTGTTATGTATACTTTGAAAGTCAAAATAATTGAAACTCAAATAAATTGAAGTTCAAAGAAAAACTTCAGAAAGGAAAGATATGAGTGCAAGATTTTGTGGAACAGGATCCTGTGTCCCGGATTATGTTATGGATAATGATGGGGTTGCAGAGCTTGTAGAGACAAGTGATTCATGGATCAGAGAACGGACCGGAATTGCGAGACGCCATATTGCAGTGAAAGAGACGACCGTGTCCATGGCGAATGAAGCTGCAAAACGAGCTCTTGATAATGCAGGAGTTTTACCGGAAGAACTGGATCTGATTCTGATGTCCACGATTTCTTCGGATGTCATTATTCCATGTGGCGCATGCGAAGTGCAAAAGGCCATTGGTGCAGACAAAGCAGTCTGTTTTGATTTAAATGGAGCGTGTACCGGGTTTGTACTGGCATACAATACAGCATTGGCATACATAGAAAGTGGGATTTATCAGACAGTTCTGATTGTAGGAAGTGAATCGCTGTCCAGGCTGACGAACTGGAAGGACCGTGGGACGTGTATTCTTTTCGGAGACGGCGCCGGTGCAGCAGTAATAAAAAAAGATGAAAGAGCCAGTTATATTCCGGCGGCACATTCTGACGGGACTCGAGGAGAGGCACTTTTGTGTCACAGTAAGCGAGAGGAGAATGGACTTCCTCTTCAGAAAAATGATGAGATTGGCGGGAAACATTTGAACAGTGAAGACTATCTCATGCAGATGGACGGTCAGGGAGTATTCCGGTTTGCGATTAAGCAGGTACCGGAAGTCATTCAGGAAGTGCTGGAAAAAAATGAAGTAAAACCAGAAGAAATCGATTGGTACATTTTACATCAGGCGAACCGGAGAATTCTGGAAGCTGTAGCAAAACGCATGGGCGAACCGGTCGAAAAATTCCCAATGAACATGGAAGAGTATGGAAATACATCTTCCGCAAGTATTCCGATTCTGTTAGATGAAATGAACAGAGACGGAAGATTAAAACGAGGACAGAAAATCGTGCTGGCAGGATTCGGGGCAGGCCTGACCTGGGGCGCAACAATTATTGAATGGTAAAAGGAGAAAAAAATTATGTTAGAGCAGATTAGAGAGATTATCGCAGAGAATTTAGCAATTGATGTGGAGAAGGTTACAGAGAGTGCAGATTTCAAAGAGGATTTAGACGCAGATTCCTTAGACCTCTTCGAGATGGTAACAGCATTAGAAGATGAATATGAGATCGAAATTCCGGAAGAAGACCTTCCGACACTCAAAACAGTCGGCGACGTAGTGAAATACGTGGAAAATCACCAGAAATAGTTGAACCTACATTTTAATTAAAAGAGAAATAGTAGATAAAACGAGAACGAGTAGGTTGTTAACAGACTAATTTTGCATATCCATAATTTGAGAAGAAGGTACTCTGGAGCGGCCGGTACTTAGGCGGTGTTCTTTAGCGCCTTATGTACCGCTGCCAGCGGAAGGTAGCGAGAGCGTGCCTTCGATAAATTATGGATAGGCAAAAGGGTGCTGGGAACAAGATAGGAGTAATTATGCAGACAGAAATAACAAGACTTCTCGGAATAAAATACCCGATCATCCAAGGTGGTATGGCATGGGTAGCTGAGCATCATCTGGCGGCTGCTGTTTCAGAAGCAGGTGGTCTTGGACTTATTGGTGCCGCCAGTGCTCCGGCAGAGTGGGTGCGCGAGCAGATACGGGCAGCACGCAAGCTGACGGACAAACCATTTGGAGTGAATATTATGCTTATGAGCCCTTATGCGGCTGATGTTGCGAAAGTAATTGTGGAAGAAGGTGTCCAGGTCGTGACGACTGGAGCCGGAAGTCCGGGAAAATATATGGAAATGTGGAAGGAAGCAGGAGTGAAAGTAATTCCTGTTGTTGCTTCTGTGGCTCTTGCGAAACGTATGGAGCGGGCAGGAGCAGATGCAATTGTTGCAGAAGGCTGCGAGTCTGGCGGACATGTCGGAGAGAGCACGACTATGACACTTGTACCACAGGTCGTTGATGCAGTCGATATTCCGGTTATTGCCGCAGGTGGAATCGGAGACGGAAGAGGAATTGCAGCAGCATTTATGCTGGGAGCAAAGGCTGTACAGATGGGAACTGCATTTGTTGTCACAGAAGAGGCACAGGTGCACCAGAATTACAAGGATAAGATTTTAAAGGCAAGTGACATTGATACAAGAGTCACAGGACGTACAACAGGACACCCGGTACGGGCACTTCGCAATGAGATGACAAAAAAATACTTGAAGATGGAACAGGAAGGTGCTCCATTTGAAGAGTTGGAACTTATGACTCTTGGAGGTCTTAGAAAAGCTGTCGTAGACGGTGATGTGAAGACTGGAAGTGTCATGTCAGGCCAGATCGCGGGATTGGTAAATGAGCAGATGAGCTGTCAGGCATTGATCCAAAAACTGGTCAGAGAAACAGACGCTTTGATAGGCACTCTGAATCTGTATGAAACCGAAGCATAGTAATTGGAGGATAAGAAATATATGAGTAAGATTGCATTTATCTATCCGGGACAAGGGGCGCAGAAATGTGGCATGGGTGCAGATTTTTACGAAAACAGCGCCAGTGTCAGAAAGCTCTTTGATGAAGCAGGAGAACAGCTGGGGCTGGATATGAAAGCATTGTGTTTTGAGGAAAATGATCTCTTAGACCAGACAGAATATACACAGGCGGCTATGGTAACAACATGCCTTGCCATGACAGAAGTTCTGATGGAACGTGGAGTAAAACCAGATATTACAGCGGGACTGAGCCTTGGCGAATACGCAGCCATCTCTGTGGCCGGCGGGCTGGAGCCGATCGATGCGATCCGCCTTGTGAGAAAACGTGGAATTTTGATGCAGCATACAGTTCCGGCAGGAGAAGGCGCTATGTGCGCGATTCTTGGATTAGATGCAGAGAAAATCGAAGCAGTGACAGCAGAGATTGAAGGTGTGTCTGTAGCGAACTATAACTGTCCGGGTCAGATTGTTATTACAGGAAAAACAAAAGCAGTTGAAAAAGCGGCAGAACATTTGAAAGAGGCGGGTGCAAAACGTACCGTAATGTTAAATGTTAGTGGTCCGTTTCATTCTACGCTCTTACTCCCGGCGGCAAAGGAACTGGAAATGGAGCTTGATAAGACAGAATTTCATGAGCTTATGATCCCTTATATTACAAATGTGACGGCAGAAGCAGTTATGGATGTTCGTAAGAGTCCGGGATTACTTGTGACACAGCTTACATCGTCCGTTCGCTGGCAACAGAGCATGGAGAAAATGATCGCAGACGGAGTTGATACATTTATCGAAATCGGGCCGGGCAAGACTTTGGCAGGATTTATGAAAAAGATTGACCGAAGTGTCAAGGTCTGTAATGTAGCAACATGGGAAGATCTGGAAAAGATCATATAGAAACAAGGCGAAAATGACAGGAGTTATAAATAAAATGGAAAAAAAGGTAGCAGTTGTGACAGGAGCTTCCCGTGGAATTGGTGCGGCAATCGCAAGAGAGCTGGCAGCAGCGGGTATGTATGTTGTGATCAATTACTGTGGCAGCGAGGAAAAAGCACAGGAATTAAAGACAGAAATTGAGCAAAATGGAGGTGAAGCTTCTATATATAAATGTGATGTTTCTGACAACGTGGCATGTAAAGAATTTATTGGAAATGTGATCGCAGAATACGGACATCTGGATGTGCTGGTGAATAATGCAGGTATTACAAGAGATGGTTTGTTGATGCGGATGTCAGAAGAAGATTTTGACGCTGTGTTAGATACGAATTTAAAAGGTGCATTTCATACGATCCAGGCAGTATCCAGACAGATGTTAAAGCAAAGAAGCGGGCGCATCGTGAATATTTCATCTGTAGTTGGTGTGTCTGGAAATGCAGGACAGGCCAATTATGCAGCTTCTAAGGCCGGAATCATCGGACTTACAAAAGCTGTGGCAAAAGAGCTTGGCTCCAGAGGAATTACTGTGAATGCAGTAGCTCCTGGATTTATTGATACAGATATGACGCAGAGCCTGCCGGAAAAGGTTGTAGAGGCTACGCTTGCCCAGATTCCTCTTGGAAAATTTGGAGAACCTGAGCAGGTGGCAAAAGCAGTTGCATTTCTCGCATCGGAAGATGCTTCTTATATTACCGGACAAGTGCTGCACGTAGACGGCGGCATGGTAATGTAGAAAGTGATGCAGGGGAAGGAGTACAAAAAAGATGGCAAATAATAAAGTCTTAAAAAGAAGAGTGGTCGTGACCGGACTTGGTGCAATTACTCCAATTGGAAATAGTGTAGCTGAATTTTGGGACGGAATCCGCAAAGGTAAGGTTGGAATCGGTGAGATCACAAAGTTCGACACTACAGATTATAAAGTAAAACTGGCAGCAGAAGTCAAAGACTTTGTGCCGGGAGATCATATGGATAAAAAAGCAGCCAGACGTATGGAAGCATTTTCTCAATATGCGGTCGCAGCAGCCAGAGAAGCTTATGAAGATTCTGGACTGGAGATTGAAAAAGAAGACCCATTTCGCGCTGGCGTGATGATTGGTTCCGGAATTGGAAGCCTTCAGGTAGCAGAGCAGAGCTATGAAAAAATTCTGACCAAGGGACCGGCAAGAGTGAATCCGCTTATGGTGCCTTTGATGATTTCCAATATGGCAGCGGGAAATGTGTCAATTCAGTTAGGATTCCGTGGAAAATGCAGCAATGTCGTAACTGCCTGTGCCACAGGAACGAACTGTATTGGTGATGCATTCCGTACAATCCAGTATGGTGACGCAGATATGATGCTTGCAGGAGGAACCGAAGGCTGTGTATGCCCACTTGGTATTGCCGGATTTACAGCACTGACAGCACTTTCTGCTTCTACCGATCCACTTCGTGCCTCCATTCCATTTGATAAAGACCGGGATGGATTCGTACTTGGTGAAGGTGCGGGAGTTGTAATGCTGGAAGAGCTGGAGCATGCAAAAGCGCGTGGGGCAAAAATTTACGCAGAAGTGACCGGTTACGGATGTACAGGGGATGCTTATCATATTACTTCTCCGGCAGAAGACGGAAGCGGTGCAGCGAAGGCAATGGAGCTTGCCATGGAAGAGGCCCAGATTACACCGGCACAGGTAGATTACATCAATGCCCATGGAACAAGTACCCATCACAATGACCTGTTCGAGACACGCGCCATTAAGAAAGCATTTGGCGAGGCAGCGAAAGACGTGGTGATCAACTCTACGAAATCCATGATCGGTCACTTGCTTGGAGCAGCAGGCGGAGTAGAATTTATTACTTGTGTCAAAAGCATGGAAGATGGATTTATCCATCAGACGGTCGGAACAAAAGAGGCCGATGAAGAATGTGACTTAAATTATGCAATTGGAAGTCCGGTAGAGAAAGAAATCAAGGCAGCCATGAGCAATTCACTTGGATTTGGCGGACACAATGCAACAATTTTAATTCAGAAGTATGAAGCGTAAGGGGGAACCTGGAAATGGACGTAGAACAGTTGATGAAACTGATTGATAAAGTCTCTGAGTCAGACCTGACTGGATTTAAATATGAAGAAAATGGTATAAAATTGCAGCTGAATAAGAAAGAGAACCTGGTGATGGGAACGACTGCGGCAGTGCAGGCTGTTACACCGGAAGCTGTGAAAGTTACAGGTGCTTCTTCTAAAGCAGCCACAGATTTAGAAGAAGGCGTACAGAAACAGACTGGGACATCTGAGGCGGCTCCTGTTGGAAATGTAGTCAAAGCTCCGCTTGTGGGAACATTTTACGCGGCTCCGGCAGAGGATGCAGAGCCATTTATTCAGGTTGGCGATTCCGTGAAAAAAGGTCAGTCGGTTGCAATTATTGAGGCTATGAAGCTGATGAATGAAATCGAGAGTGATTTTGATGGAACAGTCACGGAGATTCTTGTAAAGAATGGCCAGGCAGTAGAGTACGGCCAGCCATTATTCAGAATTGCGTAGGAGGTTATCATGAAACATTTGGATATTAAACAGATTCAGGAAATCATACCTCACAGACATCCGTTTCTGTTATTGGATTATGTAGAAGATTACGAGCCGGGTGAGTATGCAGTGGCGTACAAATGTGTTTCCTACCGGGAAGAGTTCTTTGCCGGACATTTTCCACAGGAGCCGGTCATGCCGGGTGTGCTGATCGTGGAAGCGCTGGCACAGGCAGGTGCGGTAGCGATTTTAAGTGAGCCAAAGAATCAGGGAAAAGTCGCATATTTTGGCGGAATTGATAAATGCAAATTCAAAGGAAAGGTCGTGCCGGGGGACAAGCTTCGTCTGGAAACAAGAATTATCCGGAAAAAAGGACCGATTGGTGTCGGAGAGGCTGTCGCTACAGTGGACGGTAAAAAAGTAGTCAGCGCGGTACTGACATTTGCAGTAGGGTAGGTGATCTGTGTGATTAAGAAGATTTTGATTGCGAACCGCGGTGAGATTGCAGTTCGGATTATCCGTGCGTGCCGGGAAATGGGAATTGAGACGGTTGCAGTATATTCAGAGGCAGACGCAGAAGCCCTTCATACAAAGCTTGCAGATGAAGCGGTCTGTATCGGACCGGCACCGTCATCTCAGAGTTATTTAAGTATGGAGAATATTATCAGTGCAACGGTGGTGAGTGGGGCAGACGCCATTCACCCGGGTTTTGGCTTTTTGTCAGAGAACAGTAAATTTGCAGAACTGTGTGAGCAGTGCGGAATTACCTTTATCGGACCGCCGGCAAATGTCATTGCAAAGCTTGGCAATAAGCAGGAAGCAAGAAATACGATGGAAGCAGCAGGTGTTCCGGTCATCCCAGGAAGTAAGGAGCCAGTCTGTGAGGTGCATACCGGACTTTTGCTTGCACGGGAAATCGGTTACCCGGTTATTATAAAAGCTGCCCTCGGCGGAGGTGGAAAAGGCATGCGTGTGGCATATTCCGAAGAAGAATTCACGCAAAGCTTTCAGACCGCACAGAAGGAAAGCCAGATGGCATTTGGCGATGATACCATGTATATTGAACATTTTATGGAGGAGCCGAGACATATCGAATTTCAGATTCTGGCAGATTCCTATGGAAATGTAGTGCATCTCGGAGAACGTGACTGCTCTATTCAGAGAAATCATCAGAAAATGATTGAGGAGGCTCCGTCAGCGGCGTTGTCTTCAAAGCTTCGAAAGAAGATGGGAGAGGCAGCAGTAAAAGCTGCGAAAGCCGCAGGCTATGTCAATGCAGGAACCATTGAATTTCTTTTAGAGAACAATGATGCCTTTTACTTTATGGAGATGAATACCCGAATTCAGGTGGAGCATCCGGTGACTGAGTGGGTGACTGGAATTGACTTGATCAAAGAACAGATCCGTATTGCAGATGGACAGAAGCTGTCATTTACTCAACAGGATATTGAAATCAATGGGCATGCCATTGAGTGCCGGATCAATGCGGAAAATCCGGAAAAAGGATTCCGGCCGTCACCTGGAACCATTACAGATCTTCATTTGCCGGGAGGGAAAGGAATCCGCGTAGATTCCGCAATTTACAGTGGATGCAGCATTTCTCCATATTATGATTCCATGGTTGCAAAGCTCATCGTCTGGGCAAAGAACCGGGATGAAGCAATCCAGAAAATGCAGAGCGCACTTGGAGAGGTTATTATTGAGGGCATCGACACGAATGTGGATTATCTCTATGAATTATTAAATAACCCGGTATATCAATCCGGAGAGTTTAATGTGAACTTCATAGATACTATAAAGCATTAAGGTATACAACAACCGTGGAGTGAAAGAGTATAAGGAGTGGACATATGAAGTTAGATAATATGTTTAAGAAAACAAGACGTCCTTCCGGAAAAAAAGGGCATATCGGTGGGAAACACCAAAGCCCGGAAGTTCCGGAGGGACTTCTGTGTAAATGTAACAAATGCCAGAAAGCAATTATTACAGAGGACGTTATAACAGGCGGATATATTTGCCCGAAATGTCATGGATATTTCCGCATGCCGGCACCGGAGAGAATCCGGTCAATTGCAGATGAGGATACGTTCGAAGAGTGGGACAGAGGAATTGAAAATACGAACCCGATTGGATACAAAGGGTATCCGGAAAAGGTGGAAGCATTAAAACAAACAACTGGATTAGATGAGGCAGTGGTGACTGGAAAAGCTGCAATTAATGGAATTGAGACAGCGCTTGGAGTCTGTGACGGACGTTTTTTAATGGCGAGTATGGGAGAAGTCGTAGGTGAGAAAATTACAAGAATGGTAGAACGTGCGACAGAAGAAAAGCTTCCGGTTATCATCTTTACATGCTCTGGCGGAGCAAGAATGCAGGAAGGAATCGTGTCTTTGATGCAGATGGCAAAGACATCTGCTGCATTGAAACGTCACAGCGACGCTGGACTTCTTTATATTACGGTGCTGACAGATCCAACAACCGGTGGCGTGACGGCAAGTTTTGCTATGCTTGGAGATATCATACTGGCAGAGCCGGGAGCACTGATTGGATTTGCAGGTCCTCGTGTCATTGAGCAGACGATCGGTCAGAAACTTCCGAAAGGATTCCAAAGATCCGAGTTCTTAAAAGAACATGGATTTGTAGACCAGATTGTAGAACGCCAGAAGATGCGGCAGACGCTGGGGAAAATCCTGAAAATGCATCAGACTGGAAATGAAAAAGTCGAAAAAGCAACAAAAGAATTTCAAAATAGAAAAACCAGATCAAAAACTCTGGAAGCCTGGGATCGTGTACAGATTTCCAGAAGAAATGACCGCCCGGTTGCAGGTCACTATATAGAAGCTTTGTTCCAGGATTTTGTAGAACTGCATGGAGATCGGTATTTTGCCGATGATCCGGCAATTGTTGGAGGAATCGCTACCTTTCACGGAAGAGCAGTGACAGTCATTGCCCAGGCGAAGGGACAGAATACAAAAGAGAATATCGGACATAATTTTGGTATGCCGTCACCGGAAGGCTACCGGAAGGCATTGCGTCTTATGAAGCAGGCAGAAAAATTCCACCGCCCGGTCATTTGCTTCGTAGATACGCCGGGAGCATTTTGCGGAATTTCCGCAGAAGAGCGCGGCCAGGGAGAGGCAATTGCAAGAAATCTGTATGAGATGTCAGCGCTGAAGACCCCGATACTTAGTATTGTTATCGGAGAAGGTGGAAGCGGCGGTGCACTTGCAATGGCGGTTTCAGATCAGGTATGGATGCTGGAGAATTCCATTTATTCCATTCTTTCACCAGAAGGCTTTGCAAGCATTTTATGGAAGGACAGTACGAAAGCTGCGCAGGCTGCAAAAGTTATGCGTCTGACAGCAGCAGATTTAAAAGAAATGGGGATTGTAGAGAAGGTGTTTGCAGAACCAGAACATTTTACAGCAGAAACGATGAGCAATATTGCAGATGAACTGGAGAAAAATATCGAAGGGTATCTGGAAGAATATACAAACAAAGACATCCAAGAATTAGTGGATTCCCGATATGAACGCTTCCGTCGGATGTAAGCAGGATCTGAAATATATAAGTGCAAAGTTGTCTGTAAAATGCAAGTGTCAGAGAATTCAGAAGGAATGCAGGAGCAGGTTGACTTCTTTGACAAAAAACGTCTATAATGAAAAGCAAGTAAAGGATGAAGGAGCAGCGCGAATGAGTGATGTATATGCAACAATTAACTATGTCCTGGTGAATCTGATCAATGAGATCTGGGAGGTAGAAGGTAAGGCAATTATTACGGATGAATTTAAAGATATTACCAACAATGATATGCACGTCATAGAGGCAATCGGACTTGGAGAGGGCAATAATATGTCTACCATTGCAAAGAAGCTGAATATTACAGTAGGATCACTTACAACTGCTGTGAATAGTCTTGTGAAAAAGGGTTATGTTGACCGGTTCCGCAGCAAAGAGGATCGACGGGTCGTATATGTGCGTCTTCTGGAAAAAGGGGAAAATGCATATCATCATCACGAAGATTATCATAAGCAGATGACACAGGCCATTGTGGACAAGTTAGATGAGAGCGAGATTCCGGTACTGTTAAAGACGCTGGACGCACTGACTGGATTCTTTACCGATTATACAAGAGAAAGCAAAGAAAAATCGTCAGACAGCATGGATAAAGAATAGACAAAAAATGACTGATGATGAGAGAACGTATAGAAGAGTGAGGCGTACAATATGATCCGAGGCGTGATATTTGACATGGATGGCACTTTGTTTGATACAGAGAGGCTGTATACGATTGCGTGGAAGCAAGTCGGAGAAGAAATGGGGTATTCCATTACGACAGAACTTCTGAATCAGTGTCGGGGAAAGACGGCAGCGATTATCAGGGGAATCTTTGAAGATACATTTGGCAAAGAATTTCGTTATGAAGAAGCAAGACAGCGAAAAGATGAGATTTTTATGGAGATGCTTGCGCGGGACGGGGTTCCTAAAAAGAAGGGGCTTATGGAGCTCCTTTCCTATTTGGAAGAAAAGAAGATTCCGGCAGCAGTTGCAACTTCTACAAGACAATCGCGTGGAGAAAAAGTTCTTCAAATGTCAGGAATAGTGGAATATTTTGCAGCATTTATCTATGGAGACACGCAAAAAGCAAGTAAACCCAAACCGGATATTTTCTGGAATGCAGCAAAAGCAATTGGACGTGATCCGAAGGAGTGTCTGGTAGTTGAAGACAGTACACCGGGAGTCATGGCAGGAATCGCAGCCGGTGGAGAAACGATTTATATTCATGATATGGTAGATGTGCCGGAAGAGGTACTGGAACATGCATCAGCCAGTCTGGAGAATCTGGGTCAGATCATTGAGTGGATGGAAAATGTAAAATAGGGAGATGATTTTGTGAATAAAGAAATCGAAAAGTTGCAGGAAATCATTGATGACAGTGAAAATATTGTCTTTTTCGGAGGAGCAGGAGTATCTACAGAGAGCAATATTCCGGATTTTCGAAGTGCGGACGGCCTGTATCAGCAGAAATACAAGTATTCACCGGAACAGATCGTCAGTCATACCTTCTTTATGCGCAATACAGAAGGATTTTATGAATTTTACAAAGAAAAGATGATGTTTTTAGATGCGAAGCCGAATGCCGCGCACAAAAAGCTGGCAGAACTTGAGCAGGCAGGAAAACTTAAAGCAATCATTACACAGAATATTGACGGACTTCATCAGGCAGCAGGAAGTAAGAATGTATATGAGATCCATGGAAGCATTCATCGCAATTACTGTCAAAAATGCGGAAAATTCTACGATGCAGCATATGTAAAGAACAGCAAAGGAGTTCCACATTGTGAGTGTGGAGGAGTGATCAAGCCGGATGTCGTACTTTATGAGGAAAGTCTGGATGAAAATATGATTGACAAGAGTATCCGTGCGATCAGCCAGGCAGACACACTGATCATAGGGGGAACATCTCTGGTCGTTTATCCGGCAGCTGGATTTGTAGATTATTTTAGAGGAAAACATCTTGTCGTGATCAATAAGAGCGATACGGCAAAATCAGTTCGTGCAGAACTTACGATTGCCGCACCGATCGGGGAGGTATTGAGTCAGATTACAGTATGAGTACATTAAAAAAAGAGATCGTGATTCGTGTTGCAGCATTAGATGATGCAGAAGAATTGTTGGAGATTTATGCACCATATGTCAGGGAAACTGCAATTACATTTGAATATGAAGTTCCCTCCCCAGAGGAATTTCGTGAAAGAATTGCACATACACTTGAAAAATATCCATATCTGGTGGCAGAACATGATGGAAAAATCGAGGGGTATGCATATGTCAGTCCATTTAAGGAGCGCGCAGCTTATGCCTGGGCGGTGGAAACCTCCATATATGTAGATCAGAATTGTAAACGTATGGGAATAGGAAAAAACCTTCATAGTGCATTGGAACATTGTCTGAAAGAAATGGGAATTTTAAATATGGAAGCATGTATTGGATATCCCGAGGAAGACGATGAGTATCTGACAAAGAACAGTGCACAGTTTCATGAACATCTTGGCTATCGTATGATAGGAGAATTTGAAAAATGTGGATACAAGTTCCATCGCTGGTACAATATGATATGGATGGAGAAGATCATTGGAATCCATGAAGAAATTCAAACGTTTCCAAAGAAATTTGATGCGGACATGTTGAAGGACTAGAATACAGCAGACTTGGATGGTAAGGTGAAATATATGGAAAATGAGAAAAAGCAGTTAAGACTTTGGCAGGGATTACTGGTAATCATCCTGGCAGGTCTGGAAGTATTTGTGTTCAGTGACTTTCTGCCACAATGGTTAGGAATGGGACGGTCTTTGATCGGAGAATTGATTTTACTGGGCACAGCAGTTGGAGCAGTGGCAGTGTTTGGCGGAAAATTCCGGTCGGTGTTTCCGATTCATAAGCCAAAGCTTACAGAGGTCATGGGGACGATACTGATTTACCTTGGTGCGAGTCAGGCAATTTCTGTTGTGACCATGATTGAAATGTATATTGCCCCGGAGATGGTTACTGAAACATCAATCGGATTAAGCAGTATGTTCACAAGTTCCTCCATGATAGTAGCAATTATAGTTGTTGGAATTGCACCGGCAATCTGTGAAGAAGCAGTGTTTCGTGGTGTATTTTTTAATTCTATTTGGAATCAGACACACGGAAAATGGATTCCAATTATAGTTACAGCGGCAGTGTTTGGTCTATTTCATGGAAGTATCATACGATTTTTCCCAACATTTCTCCTTGGAATTGTACTCGGATATCTTGTCTATGAGACGAACAACATGCTTTATAATGTGATGTTTCATGCGATCAATAATATCATTCCGGTACTGGTGCTTTATGGGATGCAGTTTTTGATGCAGCTGATGGCAAGAGCACTTGGAATGAATGGAAGTGGAATGTGGAACTTTGTAATGGATACAGCAACCAGCCAGGTTTCTCAGCTTTCACCGGCATTTATGGGAATTTATATGATAGATGGCGGCGTGGGACTGGCAATTTTGTATCTGGGCAATCACGTGTTACATCTTGGACGGGAAGGTTATCCAAAAGAATTATTTCCAAAAGAAAAACGCAAACAACAGTTCATCTGGCTGACACTTGCCCTGGCACTGGCTGTAACCGGAGGAATGATGATCGTAGCAGGTACGCTACAAGGTCTGCATTTTTAAGAAAGATAAAGCGGCATTCTTGAATGGGGGGCTTTTCCCTCCAATATCATATAGTGTCGGCAATTAAAGTATAGGGAGGGAATAAAGATGGCGGCAAATGTATTAGACAGATTCGAATTTCGATCTGTCAGGGTAAATGAAGCAGAGGAAGTAGCAGAGATTGAGAAGATCTGTTTTCCACCACATGAGGTATGTTCTAAAAAAGATATGTTTGAAAGGGTGGAACATGCACCGGAACTTTTTCTTGTTGCAGTAGACAAAGAGACTGGAACGATCGCAGGCTTTTTAAATGGACTGGCAACAGATGAAGAAGCATTTCGTGATGAGTTTTTCACAGATATTACCGTACATAATCCGGAAGGAAAGAATATTTTCCTTCTTGGGCTGGATGTCCGGCCAGAATACCGCAGGCAGGGTCTTGCAAGAGAAATCATGAATCAGTACGTAAAGCGTGAGCAGGCAAACGGGCGTAAGATGCTGAAACTGACATGCCTTGAACAGAAAGTGGAAATGTATAAAAAAATGGGCTACAAAGACGAAGGTATCTCTGCTTCTGTATGGGGCGATGAAGAATGGCATGAGATGAGTTATGCTTTTTAAGGAGACACATATGAAAACATATCAGCTTCAACTGATAAATTGCAATAACCATAATATTGAAATCTCAAAATATCTTCAGATTATGACAGAGATTCCGAAAGAAGATGCAGACCAGATTGTATCAAATGTCCCGGTTGTATTGTATGAGAATCTGGATGAGGAATGTACGGGATATTTTGAGACTGCATTAGACTATTATCAGGCAGAATATAAGATACTGCCGATGCCGGAAGAATGCGACATTCCAAAGTTCCCATCAAGACAGATAATCGTACTGGGACGAGTGATGGAATATTTTGGACAGCGCAGTGACTTTGTACAGCTTGCAAAAAAATACGATTTTAGCAGAAAAATCCAATTATCCCAGACACCATTTGCGGCAAAAGATGGTCTTAACAAAGAGCAGGCGGTAAAACTTTGCCAGGAGTTTACCAACATAGGTATGCGGGCGCAGATTGTACGCAGTAAGAAGAAACCTGTGCCAATAGAAGAGAAGAAAAAGAGTTTTTGGAATATTATTTAATTTAGTCGTTGCGCAGCGTCATTGGCGTTATGCAATGCACTTAGCGTAAGAATGTGCCCTGGCACATTCTTTTTTCTAAGAAAAATCTAGAATACCGAGGCATTCTTGAATTTGCATATTTTTCTTGACTTGGAGTTCACTCCAGATGCTATAGTATGTCATGTGGAAGGCAGGTGTTTTGTGTATGACAATTAAAGAAGTCAGTGAGAAATTTAAGATTTCTCAAGATACGCTCAGATATTATGAGCGTATTGGTTTAATCCCGCCAGTTTCGAGAACGGCAAGTGGGATTCGTAACTATCAGGAATCGGATCTTGGCTGGGTAGAGCATGCTGTCTGTATGCGAAGTGCAGGAGTTCCAATTGAAGCATTGATTGAATATGTAAAATTATTCCAGAGACTCTACATTTGAGGCGAGAAGACAGCTTCTAAAGGAACAGTATGACATTTTAGAGGAACAGAAACAGCAGATTGAGGCAACGATGGAACGCTTGAAATATAAAGTGTCCAGGTATGAAGAGGCTGTGAAGACAGGGGTTTTAACCTGGGAAGAAAAGGAGTGTAAGTAAAGATGTATATTGAAAAGATAAATGGACCAGAGGATGTGAAGAAGATAGAAGTATCAGAACTTCCAAAGCTTGCAGAGGAAATGCGCCATGCGCTTTTGATTCGTGCAAGTAAACATGGCGGACATTTCGGGCCGAATTTCGGTATGGTGGAGGCAACAATCGCGCTTCATTATGTGTTTGATTCGCCGAAAGATAAAATTGTATTTGATGTGTCACACCAGAGCTATCCACATAAGATGCTGACAGGAAGAAAAGACGCATATCTCTATGAAGAGCATTACGACGATGTGTCCGGTTACACAAATCCGCATGAAAGTGAGCATGATTTCTTTACTGTCGGACATACATCTACATCTGTGAGCCTGGCGTGCGGTCTTGCAAAAGCCCGTGATCTCAATGGGGAAGATGGCAATGTAATCGCGGTGATCGGAGATGGTTCTTTAAGTGGCGGTGAGGCATTAGAAGGACTGGATTACGCAGCAGAGCTTGGCGGCAATCTGATTATTGTAGTCAATGACAATGATATGTCGATTGCTGAGAACCATGGCGGTATCTATAAGAATCTGAAGCTGCTTCGTGAGACGAATGGACAGGCCGAGTGTAATCTGTTTTGTGCCATGGGCTTAGATTATATTTATGTGGACCATGGAAATGATGTGGCTGAGCTGATTCAGGCATTTGAGAGTGTGAAGGACAGTAAAAAAGCAGTCGTTGTGCATATCAATACATTAAAAGGAAAAGGTTATGCGCCGGCAGAACAACACAAAGAGCAGTGGCATTTCAACGGACCATTTCATATCGAGACTGGAAAGCCTCTGTATGAGATGGAAGAAGAAGACTACTCAGATGTGACGTGCAATTATCTCATGAAGAAGATGAAAGAAGATCCGGCAGTTGTTGCCATTACTTCCGGAACTCCGACAGTTCTGGGATTTACAGAGGATAAGCGAAAAGAAGCAGGACGGCAGTTTGTCGATGTTGGAATTGCAGAGGAGACAGCGGTTGCACTGGCAGCAGGAATCGCAGCAAATGGCGGAAAGCCGGTCTATGGTGTGTATAGCACATTTGTACAGAGAACCTTTGATCAGATTGCACAGGATGTATGTATCGATAATAGCCCGGCAACGATTGTTACGTTTAGTGGTTCTGTCTATGGAATGAACGATGTGACACATCTTGGACTGCAGGATATCCCGATGATGGCAAATATTCCGAATCTAGTCTATCTTGCGCCGACAACGAAAGAAGAATATCTGGCAATGCTGGACTGGAGCATAGAGCAGAAAGAACATCCAGTTGCAATCAAGCTTCCAGGCGGAGAGGTGATTTCAGACGGAAAAGAAGTCACAAAAGATTTCAGTATTCTAAACAAGTATGAGATGACGAGAAAAGGAAGTAAGGTTGCAATTGTCGGACTTGGAACATTTTACGGATTAGGAAATGATGTGGCGGATCTGATGAAAGAGAAAGCAGGAATAGACGCAACCGTTATCAATCCGTATTACATTACAGGTCTGGATGAAGAAATGCTTGAAGATCTTAAGAAAGACCATAGTGTTGTAATTACATTGGAAGACGGAATTCTGGACGGTGGTTTTGGTGAGAAGATTGCCAGATTCTACGGTGACAGTCATATGAAAGTTTTAAATTTCGGACTGAAAAAAGAGTTCCTGGATCGATACGATGTGACAGAAGTATTAAAAGACAACCATCTTACAAAAGAGCAGATTGTGGAAGATGTTGCAAGGATTCTTGCATAAGAGTTGTCTGAACTAAGTTTCTAAGCCAGGGCAGGATTTTGGAATTCCAGGAAATACGTAGGAAAACATCAGATATAAGTTGAAACTAAAAATTCTCCAT
>PPYF01544436.1_pt1 | contig 72484 bp, 40 predicted proteins | sample 1559871 | NCBI WGS metagenome assembly PPYF01 (sample SAMN08240021, study PRJNA423297) | Human gut metagenome, whole genome shotgun sequencing project.
CGGGATGGCTGGCGATGGGGCGTATCTTGGCAAAGCCGTCGGCATTCTCAGCCGGCAGTTCGTAGAAGGTCTGCTGGCAATGGAAGAGGTCGCGTTCGGTGGCGACTTCGCGGCAGATGCGGCCCTCGGTCAGGCTGCCGCCCGGAGTGAGGAGTGCGAGCGGCAGACGCCAGCGGCGGCCTTTATCGTCGACCACGAGCACGGAGGAAGAGTCGGCGCTGACGCCCTGCGGGGCGAAGGCGCATTTCTCCCGGATGTATTTTTCAGCGGCAGCGTCGTCCTTTCTCACGAGGCGGAGCAGGCTGTCCAGTTCATAATAGCCGGCGGGGAGGGTACGGCCGTTTTCCGTACGGGTGGCGGCGAATCCCAGGGTGCGCCTGTCATGGCCATGGGCGCGGAGCAGTCCGCCGTTGCGGACGGGCGTTCCGGTGCGGGCCAGTCCGGCAAACATGCGGTCGGGCGTGTGATGGCGTGTGTCGGGGTCGGTATAGGTGAAGCTGACGGTGGCGCGGGTGGGGCCGTCGGTGCGGACGCGTATCCATTCGCCCTTGTCGGCTGCACCGAAGGCCAGCGTGGTGCTGGCATGGGCTGCCACTTCGGCCGTGGTGAGCGTTTCCCAATTTCCGTTGCCCTTGCGGTCCACTTCAAAGGTGAAGCTGACGGGAACGGCCGCATCGTTGGCTATCCATGCACGCCGGTATTTCCATCCGGCAAAGAGGAAGGGTTCCGACGTTGCGCCGGCTGCCACGTCCTCCTTTTCCCACACGGAGCCGGCTGCCGTGGAGGGGCCGAGTGCGTCGGGGGTGTGAAGCGAGGTGAACCACAGGTTGGAGTTCGACTGTCCCGGTCCGGCCAGGTTTCCCTTGGCCTTGCGTCGGTTAAGAAATTCCTTTTGTGCGGTGTCGTCGCAGCCGAAGACGAGGCGGTTGTTCCAGCGGGCAAAGTCGCCGATTACCTTCAGATAGGCCGAGCGCGGACGTATGCCGGCGCTGTTGCCGGCGCTGAAGTGTTGCGGAAACTGCCAGAACATGCCGTGCATGGTCATCAGGTAGTCGGGGTTGCCGTCGCTGCCTACGTTGCGGATGCGGGGCCACTCCGTGTTCCAGCCGTGGGCGCCGTCGTAGCTGTGGCTGGCTTTGGGCAGCCGGTAGAAGCTCCAGCCCTGTCCGGCGTTCCGGACGCCGACAATCAGCGACTTGTAGTCCCATCCTGTGGCCCAGATGGGGTCGGTTTCAGGATGAGGGTTGCCGCAGATGCCGCCGGGGCCGGTCACTTCGGTAAACTGGTTGCGTCGCACCACTTTCCATTGCCGGCCGTCCCATTCGGCCAACACGCCGGCTTCGATGTCAAAACGGGTGAGCGCCTCGTTGCTGCCCTCGCCGTTGTTGGTGTAGACCATGACGCCCTGTCCGGAATAGAGTCCCTTTCCGTGAACTCCCGGCAAGAGGTCGCCGATGGGGCCGTAGTGTGCGCCCGTGCGGCGGGAGGGCGGAGTGAAGTTGGCATCGGGATACAGTTCTTTTACCTGCAGACTGTGCACGTCGACTTCGTAGAATCCCTCTTCCATGGTGCCGTAATAGATTTTGCTTTCGGGCTGTGTCAGGTGGCGGGCATTGCCCGTGTGGCGGCCCGGCATGACGGCATAGGGAATGGTGCGCACGTTGCCGGCCGAATCGATGGCATAGGGGCCGATGAAGAGTTGGCGGCTTTCCCGGTGAATCATGCGGTTGGCCGGGGTGCCGCCCACGCTTTCGCTGCGCACGTGCTGATGCAGGTCGGGGGTGATTTCATACAGGCGGTCGGAAGAGCCTTTCGGACAGTGGGGACCGTAGGTGACGACCCACAGACTGCCGGCCCAGGGCACAACGGCGCCGGTGCCGCATTCTCCCTCGCGGTTGTAGTAGGCCAGCGAGGGATAGATGCCGGAAAGGGATACGGGATCAGTGGGCTCGGGAATGGCGCATCCCGTAAAGAGGAGGGCCGGCAACAACAGCCGGCAGCAGTGTCTTTTCACAGATGTTTTCTTCATAACGGTATAGTCTGAATGTTCAATGGTTGTAATCGACAGGTGAAAGATGCAAGACAGCGTGCAACAGACGTGTACGATGGTTTTCCATAGCATTGAATCGGCCATCTGCACCACAGATGGCCGATTCGTCTGTAAAAGTAACTAATTTCATACACAGCACAAAGCCTTTGCCGCTTTTTCCCGGCACGCCGGCGTATCTGAATACTGCTGCATCGCCGCTGTTCGGCCTTTTTCGGGTTTCTTTGTCTGATGTGCTGTGCCTGTGCAGGTAGTGCCGTTTCATTTGGAGAAATCATGTTCAGCAGGAGGGGTGTCTGTGACATTTAATAAATGTTTTTAAAAAATTTGGTTTATTCTTTAATTATTTTTATATTTAACGGGAAAAACTCACTTATCGCTTTATTTTAGATTTGGGCTTGCAAGGAACTTGCAGTTCCCGGTTATATGAAATGATTTACCTTAACCTTAACTCGCGTTCCTATGAAATACATAAGTATCATTGTTTTGTTTTTCTGCAGTGCCTTCTGTTGTGCGCAGAACCAGGAGAAATTGACCTTGGGTAATCTGAAGGTGCTGGATGCCTTTTTTGAGACAAGGCTTGACAAGGCACGTGTTTCGGTACTGGAAAAGGACAGTTGCACGGTGCTTGTCGACTCGATGGTGGTGGGGTCCGGCGGCTTTTTCGCCATAGCGCCGCGGCGGGATGCTTATGTATTGAAAATAGTGTGTGAGAACTATCCCACCACTTATCAGGCTATTTCAATCCCCAAGAATACGGGAGCACGCTATAACTATCCGAAGGCGATACGCCTCTTTCAGGAAATGCAGCAAGATTTGGGAGAGGCGACAGTAAAAGCCTCACGGATTCTGATGGTGGTGAAAGGTGACACGCTGGAATATAATGCTGCGGCGTTCCGCCTGGCCAAGGGGTCTATGCTCGACAATCTGGTGAGGGCTTTGCCGGGGGTGAAACTCGACGACGACGGACGTATCACGGTCAACGGCGAGTTTGTGAGCAGCCTGCTGGTCAATGGCCGTGACTTCTTCAACGGTGATCCCCGTGTGGCCCTGAGTAATCTTCCGGCCTATACGGTGAGTAAAATCAGGACTTATCATAAATCGGAAAAAGCGGAACTGATGGGGAAGACCGAACTGACTGAGGAGGAAAAGAAAAAGAGTCCTCTGGTGATGGATGTGTCGCTAAAACGCGAATATGCCAAGGGATGGATCAGCAACTACGAGGCAGGCGGCGGTACCAGCATCACCGGGCATTCGGGAAAGAAATGGCTGGGAAGACTCTTTGTCATGCGCTATACCAACCATTCCTCACTGGCCGTCTTTGCCGGTTCCAACAATATGAATGATGCCATGAGCGTAAGCGACAAGGGAGAATGGAAAAAGGCTGATGCCGCTGAAGGCGAAACCAGAACCCACATGGGAGGCATCAATTTCACGCTGAATCCCAAGGACAGTCCGTTTCGGTTTTCAACGGCTTTGCAGGCAAAGCAGCAGCGGCGTCTGGGAGAGATTCACGAAAACAGTGAAGACTACTACTCCGATGTGGCGACGTTTCGGGAAAGTCTGGCCAAGACACGCTCCACTCATACGGACTTTCAATGGAATGCCCGTGTGCAGTGGCGCAAATCAGGAAAGTATCTGGTGTTTGACCCCTTTGTTTCCTATCTGCATCGGAAAGGAAATGACCGCAACGTTGCGCTACAGTTACAGTCGGCCGGTCAGGTAGGAGTAGACACCCTCTACCGGCGCAATCTGTATGAGCAGATAAAGGGCAAGACGTGGAATGCCGGGGCTAAACTCTATGGGTTTATTAGCCTTCCCCGAGATCAGATGCTGGACTTTTCGCAGAATATAAGCTATAACAGAGTGCGCCAGCACGCCTATGCGGAAGATGCGTTGCGCTATGTGCTGCCGGAGCAAAGCAGCCGCCAGTTCCGTGACAGAAACAATCCGTTATCGGGCTACCGCTATGTGGGAAACCTTCTCTACCAGAACTACGAAGTGGTCAAAAGGAATCAATTCAAGTTGGAGGCCTTCTTTGACTACCGGATAGAACAGGACTACAGTTCCGCCCGTCAGGAATTGCTGAGGGCATCCGACGACGGACTGACCCCCTCCGTCCATGACAGCCGGGAATGGCTTGTTGACCACCAGAACAGCTATTACACGACAGTACTGAAACGTACTCATACTTTCGACCCTGCTTTTAACCTTACGCTGAGTGGCTTCTATCTTTCTGCACATGGAACGATGGTGGCTCACGTCCGCCGAATCGAGGATGAGAGGGCGGAGCACATGCAGAAGAAAAGAAAGGATGACTTTACTTTCGATCCGGAAGTTTCGCTGGGTTGGGAAAATAAGGTGCATACCGTTGAACTTGGGGGAGGCATCAGCCATGAATTGCCCGAAATGATATATTTGCTGGATGTCACGGACAGCACCGACCCGTTGACAGTGCAGAAAGGCAATCCCGATTTGAAGTCCACCCGCCGGCAGAAGGCATATCTTTCCTACAAGGTCAGGATGAAGCGCAATGCAGGGCAGCTGAACCTGCGCGCAGAGTTCAATCGCTGGTTGGATAAAGTTGCCATGGCACAACTCTATGACAGCCGGACGGGCATCACCACTTTCCGGCCCATGAATGTGAACGGCAACAGAACCTTTGATGCCAATGCCCATTACAGCACTTCCATCAGTAAGTCGGGCAACTGGTCCCTCTCAAACGAACTTGGCTTCCGCCGGGCACGGAGCGTGGACTTCGCGTCGGCATCCCTGCAGCAGGAGCCGGTTGTTCATGCCGTAGGAAGCACTGTCCTCAAAGAAGACTTCCGGCTGGACTACCGCATCCGCCAGCTGCGTATAGGCACCAAGGCCACTTTTGCCTGGACCCGGCAAAATAGCGAGCAGCAGCTGTATCGTCTTCAAAAATACGGTACGCAAGGTTACGGCATCACTTTTACTTCTCCCTTGTGCTGGGGGATAGATTTCGATACGGACCTGATGGTGTACAAACGGTTTGGATACAGCGAAGCGTCGATGAATACGACAGACTGGGTGTGGAACGCGTCGTTGATGAAGAATCTGGGCGAGAGAAAACAATGGACGGTGAAGGCCATCGGCTTCGACCTTCTCCGCCAGTTGTCCAGCGTTCGTCGCGACATCAACGCCCAGGGATTTGTGGAGCGCAGCTACAACACCATTCCCTCGTACGTTCTGTTCAGCCTGATGTATCGTTTGGATATCAAGCCCAAAAAGAAGGAACTGTGATGGCCCGCAGGAGAGGGGGAAACCACTGTCATTTGAAGCACAGGGAAGGACTCTGTTCTTTTTTCGTGAAGCGTCATTTTTTGTGTTTTGCCGCAAAGGAGGTGGGGGTTTCTCCAAAGACTTTTTTGAAGGCATTGGTGAAATAAGGCTGGCTTTCAATCCCGACGTTTGACATGACTTCCCGCATGGTCATGTTCTTTTCGATAATCAGGCGGGCGGCTTTGCGCAGACGGCAGTTTAACACAAACTCGACGACCGACTTTCCGGTAAGACTTTTGATTTTTGCGTAGAGTTTGCTGCGGCTCATGCCCATTTCTTCGGCAATGCGGTTGACATCCATCTGCGGCTGGTCCATGTTGGCTTCAATGAAACGGATGACTTGCTTCAGAAATCTGTTGTCCTGCTCATTGGTGGCCAGTTCGCTGCTGTCGGCATAGTAGTTGCGGGCGTAATGCTCTTTCAGCTGCTGGCGGTTGCGGAAGATGTTCAGCAGTGACAGTTTCAGGTAGGTCAGGTCAATCGGTTTTTCAAGATACAGGTCCGCACCGGAATCGACGCCTTCCAGCTTGCTTTCCAAACTGGTTTTTGCCGTCAGCAGCACAACGGGAATGTGGGAGGTATCCAGATTGTTCTTGATTTCGTTGCACAGGGAAACACCGTCCTTATTGGGCATCATGATGTCGCTGATGACCAGGTCGAAATCTTTTTTCTCCATCAGTTGCAGTGCCTCCAGTCCGTCCTTGGCCTGTGTAATCTGGAATTTTTCGTTCAGGGTTTCCGCTATCAGCTGCCGCAGGTCGGCATTGTCCTCAACGAGCAGAATGGCTTTTCTTTCTTCTTTCAGCCAGCGCTTTTCCTCTTCTTCGGCGAGGTCCGTTCCGGGGGCGACGTTTTCCTTTCCCGGTATGGATTCCGCAACTTCGGTTTCAGTCTTCCTGAAGTCCGACGGGCTGTAGGTTTCTTTGTTCAAGGGCAGTCTGACCACCATGTCTGTGCCTTTCCCCCTTTCGCTGTAAATGGTGACAGACCCTTTGTGCAGCAGAACCAGGCTTTTGACCAGGGCCAGTCCGATGCCCGTCCCCAGGTGGGAGTCGGCATGGACCGTGTCCACTTTGTAGAAACGTTCGAACACGCTGCCGATGGATTCGGCGGATATGCCCACTCCCGTATCCCTTACTCTCAGGGCGAAGGCTGGCGTGGGGCATTCGCCCACGGTGTAGCTGTTGGGGTGGCAGGAAACAAACGCGGTTTCGCAACTGTCGGTTTCCAGGCAGATGGTTCCTCCGTCGGGCGTATACTTGAAGGCATTGTTCAGCAGGTTCATGACGATTTTTTCCACGATATTCCTGTCGGCAAAAAGCGGCAGGGGCAGCTGCCGGTCGCACGTGATGTGGAAATTCAAATGCCGCTGTTGTGCGTAGTCCGCGAAATCATTGCCGATGTCCGTTACGGTACGGTTGATGTCCAGCGGTTCCAGTTTCAGTTTCATTCTTCCGTTTTCCAGTGTGCGGAAGTCCATCAGTTCGTTGACGAGGTTCAGCAGCCTTTGGGCGTTGCTGTTCAGAATGCGGTAATAGTATTCCTTCAGCCCTTCGCATCTGAGTTTTTCCAGCACGGCCAGAATCAGGGACAGGGGGGTGCGGAAGTCGTGCGATATGTTGGTAAAGAAGCGTAGTTGTGCCTGGTGAATCTGTTCTTCCTTGTCCCGTTCCACGCTTTCCTGATACAGCATGAGCTTCAGCCGTTTTTTCTCGTTGTAATACCGGAGAATGGCATAGACGACGGCTGCAAAAGCCAGGAAATAGAGCAGATAGGCCGGCAGGCTGAGCCAGGGGGCCGTTTTCCGGATGATTCTGACCACAGCCGGGTTTTCGCTCCATATCCCGTCATTGTTGGCTGCATATACCTCAAAATAATATGTGCCGGCCGGAACTTTGGAGTACATCACCGTGCGGTTTTGTGCATTGACGGTAATCCATTCGTCGTTATAGCCGCGCAGGCGGTATTTGAAACGGTTTTTTCCGGGAACGTGGAAATTGTCGGAGGAGAACTGAAAGCCGAAATTGGGCTGGTCATAGCCGAGCACCACTTCACGTATGGAGTCGCGGATGCTGTATTCCGGCTGTACGGACTGGTGGTCAATGAAGAATTCGGAAATGACGGCGTGGGGCGGATAGCTGTTGCGGGTTATCCGTCTGGGGTCGACGGCCGTAAATCCCCTTGTGCCGCCGAAATACAGTTTTCCGTCGGAACCTTTCATCGAGGCCAGCGGATAGTAGACCTGCCCTTGTGTGTTTTCGTCTTCATCAAAACGTGTCAGCTGGTTTTTCCCTATGTCATAGGAATAGAGGCCGCCATTTGTTCCCATCCATATACGTCCATTTTCATAGCATAGGGTGTAGATGGCCGAAATTCTGTTTCGCGAAACGTCCTTTACGGGCATGAAACGGGAGGTGGCGACGTCGAATTTAATCAGCCCGTTCCCGATGGTGCCTATCCAGATGTTTCCGGCATCGTCGGGCGACAGGGTGAAGAATCCCAGATTGGTGGAGTCGGCGGGTATCTTCTTTTCCACCCGGTGGGTGTGGATGTTCAGGCAGTAAAGTGCCTCATGGGTGATGGCCCACAGCTTGTTATCTCCCTGTCGGAGAAGGTCAAACAGATAATCGGAAGTCCGGTCCAGCTCGTAGTGGGTAAAGTTGCCGTTGCGGAAGGAGAAAAACGAAACGACAGGTTTCGGATACTGGTAGGCCACCCACAGGCCGGAGTCCGTTTCCAGTGCAGTTTTTCTCACGTCATTGGCCAGCAGCGAACTGGCGTTGTTCCTGTCGTGCCGGTATTCCGTCAGCTTGTGCCGGCGGAGGTCGTAGCGGTTCAGCCCTTCTCTGAAGGTGGCAATCCAGAGGTTTCCGGTCCTGTCGTTGGTCAGCGATTTCACGTTGTCGAAGGTGTGGGAAAAGGGGGATATCGTGCCCGTTGCCTTGTTCATCAGGTTAATGCCTCCCCCTTCGGTCCCTATCCAGAGCGTTTCGTCGTCTTCGGCAAAGGTGCTGACCGGAACATAGGTCAGTCCGCCATAATGGGGAGTCCATGTATTGAAGGCGTTGCTCTCGTTCAGATTGACATAGCACAGTTTCCCGGTGTACATGCCTATCCATACGTTCGACTGCCTGTCGCCGTAGATTTTCCAGACGGAGTTGTTGGGCAGACTGAAAGGTTCGGTGCCGGAGTGCTTGCATTGGACAAGGGTTTGACTCGAACTGTCGAAGATGTAAACGCCGTCAATCGTACCTATCCAGATGTGCTCCCGGTTGTCCACGTAGAAAGAGCGCAACGCGGCGATTCCTTCGTATTCGGTCAGTATGCCGAAATGCTTTTCAATGGTGAATGTCGACAAATCAATCTTATACAGGCCGTCCCTGTCGGCAAAAACCCATAATTTGCCATTGTTTATCTGGGCAAAGCGGATGATGTGCTTGCCTTCCGGCAAAGTGCAGCACAGTTCAAATTCCTGCGTCTGACGGTTGAAGCGGTAGATTTTCCGGTGTACGAAGCTGTATGAGTCGTGACGGTAGGTGCAAAATGCCTGGTTGGAAAAAGAGATGCTTTTCCCGTCATAGAGCGGTGTCAGTGTCTTTCTGGACTGCAGGTCCAGCAGGTGCCATGTATTGCCGGTTCGTATCCACAGCCGGTCTTCACTGTCCGCCTTCATGTCACTCACGCCCTCATGCACCTTTTCCCAGCGCTCCGTTGCCGGGTCGTAAAGGAAAATGCCGTTGTTGGTGTTCACAAAGAGGCGGCCGGCTGTGTCGGATTCCAGGTTGATAAAGAGAATGCGCTTGTCGGGCAGGAGGGAGGCAAAGACAGGATAGTGCTTTTTGTAATGGTAACCGTCGAAGCGATACAGCTCATAGTCCATCATAACCCAGACGAAGCCGGCTCCGTCCTGCTCGATGTCCATGACACCGTCGTAGCCGAATCCTCCGGCGGGCGACATGGTGTGAAACCGGTAGGGAGCTGTTGCTGCTGAGGCCGTGAGAAGGAAAAACAGGGAAAACAGAAGAGTCAAGCGAATTTTCAGGTACTTCATGCCATTGCATTTTTTTGTCCGCGCGGGGAAGGGGGGGAAGCCCCTCTCCACCGGAGAAGAGAATGTGTATGCCGTTTCCTTTTTGGGGGGAGGACGGAAACGGGCAGCAGGGCCGTGACGGGCTGTGGGATGACCTTGACGCGCCCATACAAAAGTATAAATTATTCCGTTGGGAAATCCTTGGCCGCGTATGAAAAAATCCGGAGAGGCGGACCGGTGCGGGCGGAGGCCCATGGGGACCTGCAGCAGGCGGCAGAGGCGGGTGGGGCACAGGATTCTTTTATAAAGCGGACTCTCTCAGTGCGATGATGACTGAAAGAATCCGCTTGGGAGAACAGTTTGCCTTGTTCTTGTATGTACGTGAGTTCGGTATAATTCTTTATCCCCGGGCAGTCATTGTATGCTATTTCCGCATCACGTTTCACGGTCCTACTGACAGAAAATCCTAAAGTACTGATAGAAATTTCTGTCAGTACTTTCGTAAAAACAAAAGTACTGACTGTTTTCTCCTGAAATTCCGGTAATATGTCTTTGTCGTAGTTATACCGAACTCACGTTGTATGTTCGCCAGCCGGTCCGGTGTTGCCAGCCGGTGCTTTGAGGGAGTTATTCGGAGAGGATGACTCTGAAACCGACGTTGAACGGAGCCTGCCAGGCCAGATAATACCGGCGGTAGGAGGCTGTTGCGGTGTGTGCCCGGTCTCTCCACGAACCTCCGCAGACCACCCTTTCATTCGGGTCGCCCTTTCCGTCGGAACGTGTGGAGGAGGTCCATTCCGCCACGTTTCCGTGCATGTCGCAGAGTCCCCACGGATTAGGCCGGTACAGGCCGCCCTTTACCGAAATCAGGCTGCCGTCGTCGGCAAAGCGGTCACGGGGCACGAAATCCCAGAATTTGCGCAGTTCATAGTCTTTCGGCATCGGTTTCGGGTCGACTCCCATCACGGCCAGTTGCGAAATCTTCCGGTCGGCCAGGTTTTCATAGGCGGAATAGTCCGCAGCGGCGTCTCCATACCACATGTCGGTCACACTTCCGGCCCTGCAGGCCCATTCCCACTGTTCCTGGCTGGGCAGCGCCGCCTTCAGACCTGTCCGCTCACTCAGTTTCCTGCAATATTCCATGGCTTCCTGCCAGGAAACGCGTACCACCGGCTGTTCAGGCTGGTTCACCGGGTATCCGGGAGTCGTGTGGTCCTTCCATTGCTGTCCGACATACCGGCTGTCGTGGTCGGGACACAGGGCTTTGTATTGTGCGTTGGTCACTTCCAGTTTGCCCATCCAGAATCCCTTGCCGATTTTTACTTTTCTGTAATCGGCCGTTCCCTGGCTGCCGCAATCGGTGCCGCAGGCCAGTTTGCCTTTCGGAATCCATACAAAAGTCATGGAGATGCCCGGAGCGATGCTGACCACTTTTTCGGTTTCCTTTCTGTCGGCCTGCTGCATGCGCTGTGCCGTCGCGGAGTCGAATCCCCAGGCATAGGCTTTGCGCGGGATGGCATATTTCTTTTCCCTGGCCGGTTGGAGCGGTTGTATTTCTCCCTGTCCCTTCAGGCGTGCGGCATAGTTTTCCAGTTCCTGCTTCCAGTCCACCGCGACGCCGCCGTATTTTTTCAGCAGTTCCTGCCGGCGCTCATATTGTTCATATCCCTTGTAGGGTTTCCATATTTCAAAACTGCCTGAATAGGGCGCGTTGAAGTCAATCCATTTCGTCAGCGTCTGCATGTCCTCCTGCTCCAGCCGCACTCCGTAATGTCCCTTCTCCAGCATTCTGATGAGTTCGCTGTTGGAGGCGTGATACTCATAGGGTCTTAATACGTACATGTCGGCTTCGGGCCCCTGCCGGTAAACGAAGGGATGAAGATTCAGGTAACTCTTGTGGTAGTGACGCCTGATTTTGGTGACAACCCCGCGTTTGTAGAGTTCCATGCTGTCCTCTTTCAGATACATCCGGTTTTCTTTTCCGTCGTGGCAGGCAATGCAGTAACGGTTCAGAATCGGCTGTATTTCATATTCAAAGGTGAACGGGCGTATGCCTCCTTTCGGTTCTACCAGCCTTTTGGGCGGCATCTGTGAGGCCATGACCCGTTTGGGTATCGGGATGATGTTCTGGTCCTCATGGCAGCCGATGCAGGAAACCACCTCGCCGGGCATCGGCGTAAACCAGCTGCGCATCCACTGGATGGCTCTTCCCCCGGCGTCGAGCGGTTGCAGGGAAATCGGGGTGTTGGCGGGAACCTTGAAGATGGCCGAACCGTCCTTCTCAACCTCCACCGTGCCCAGTTCGCGCTTGATGTCCCAGCCGCTTTGTATTCCCTGTGCGTCAAAGTCGGAGGGAGAGTTGAGATAAGCATATTCGTAGGTGAATACCCGCAGTTTCTTCACGGTGCCGCGGGGCACTCCTCTCAGCCCTTCGCCTTCATACAGGTCCTGGATAAAGACAGTGGCTTCCTTGTCTTCCGGATGGATTTTATCGGGTATGACAGGGGGGAGGGGCTGTTTCTTTACGGGTATCGGTGTCACCATGCCTTCGCCTTCGAATTCGGCGATTAGGGTGACGTTGTCGAAGATGTCAACCAGGTAGATGCCCCACAGTCCTTTTTTGTGGAGTTTGGCCGAAACCAGAAAATACTTGTCGCTTAACGGAAAGGGACGCGTGAACTGCGGCCATACCCCTTCTACCAGATAATCCTTGATTTCGGGTATGGTCTTCTTCTTCCGGTAGGGGATTTCCTGCACGACGCCTTTTTCCTCTTTCCGCCCCTTCAGCGGGTTGAAAATGAAGAGACGGCCGGAATGGGAAATGCCGTGGTGGCCTGTTACGATGCCGATGAAGCGGCTGTTCTGCCCCGGCAGTTCATGCATGTCGTAGATGCTGTTGGGCCAGTAGGAGCCGCTGCCGTATAGAGCCTTGCATTCGGTGCCGTCCGGATTGGAATGCATGACGATGCGTGAGAAGTAGTGCGTCAGGTCGGTGTATTCCCACCGGGTGTACATGATTCGGCCATTCTGCATGACCGTAGGCGACCAGTTGCCGTCCTGGTCGAAGGAAATCTTCCGCAGCGCCCGGCTTTTGGGGTCATACAGCGCCAGGTTGTGGATGGTTCTCAATCCGTTTTCGCAAGGAATGCCGTTGTATCCGATGTTGGTGGTGAAGAGTATCCTGCCGTCGGGCAAGTAGCACGGGTCGGCAAATTCCAGGTCTGGCTCGAGCGTTTCGGTAATCTGCCGGAGCCCCTTACCGTCGATGCCTATTTCGAAAATCCGCCAGGCATAGGCCTTCTCTCCTGTGGGATAAGTCACGTGGGCCGGTGCGGCGAAGAGCATTCTGTCGGCATCCCAGTGCAGTTGCACGTCGGCGATTCCCGTATTGGCCGTAGGCTTGAAAATGGTGCGGCTGTCGATTTTGTCGTTGCGCAGGCCGCTTAGTTCACAGATGGAGGCGTCATATCCGGTTTTGGGCGTATCCATCAGTCCCATGTAATTGGAGGGAGGCATGCAGAACGAAGGAGCCATGACCTTGCGGGCACGTTGTCCCAGGCGGAAGCGGGTCACCAGGATGCGGTCCGCATTCAGGAGCGGGTTGGAGAGCAGGATTTCCCGTTGCAGAGACAGCAGGTGTTCTGCCTCCTTCCGTGTGGCGAGGCTGTCTTTTCCGTTCAGCTGTTTTCTGACTCTTTCCAGATGCCGGCTCATGTATTTCCATTTTTCCACGGCTCCCTGATAGTCGAATCCGGGTTGTCCCTTCATGTCCTCAACGGCCAGCATGATGGCTTCCGCATTCAGCCATTTCAGCCGTTCCCGGATGTCGGAAAGTTCCTCGGACGCGGCAGTGCACGGAGCTCCTGCCAGCAGCGTAAGAATACATAAAAGAATAACTTTTTTCATAGTCGGTCGGGTTTCCATCGTTGCAGATTCTTTGGGTGCAAAGGTAGGGGGATTCCCCTCTTTTGCTTTACTCAAATTGTTTTATCTTTTACTCATTTTTCCAAAAATCACAATATTTTTTACCTGATTCTCAAACAGTAACCCGAAAAACGCTCTTACACGGTCTTCTCAGAGGGACGGCACAAGGCTGTTGCCGTGGGGTGGAGAGCGCGGGGTGTCGGGGCCGGGGCCGTGCGGCGGGATGCATTCTTTCCCTGGCTGCAATGGGCTGCTGCCGGCCGGAGTCGGCACAGCCTCATGAAGTGTAACAGATTTTTAAAAAGTATGCAACAGGCTTCTCTGCCATCTGTAACAGGGCTGTAATATACTTTCCTCAATTTTGCATCGGAAAAAAGAGATAAGTGAACCCAGATGAACAAGATGTTGCAGAAGAAAGTAAAATTGCAGAAACAGAAACCCCTCATGTTTATGGCAGCGTTTGCCTTGTCGACCATGGGGGTATGGGCTGAAAAAATCCAAGGTACGGTGATTGACAAGGAAAGCCGCGAGCCGCTGGCGGGCGTGGTGGTGCATGCCGGAACCGGACTGACAGCCATGACCGACGATGACGGTAAATACATATTGGACGTGAAGCCCGGCCTCTATAGCATCAAGGCCAGCTATTTGGGCTATAAGCCCTTGCAGATGGACGGTGTGAGAGTCAGCGGCGACACACTGACGGTGAATCTGGAAATGGAGGTCAGCGAGTTGCTGCTGGATGCCGCTTCGGTGGTGGTGCGCCGGAATCTGGAGAACAGCCGCGCCCTGCAGAACGAACGGCAGAACTCGACGCTGGCCATTGAGAATATCGGTACGAAAGAAATGAGCATCAAGGGGCTCAGCAATGTACAGGAAGGGGTGAAGAAGATGACGGGAATATCCTTTGCCAACAGTGGACAGCTGATTGTACGCGGGTTGGGCGACCGTTACAGCATCACCACGTTGAACGGGCTTCCCATCGCTTCGCCCAATCCTGACAACAAACTGATTCCGCTCGATTTGTTCCCCGTCAGCACGGTGAGGAACATCACGGTGCGCAAGGTCTATGGAGTCAACTCCTTTGCCGACTACAGCGGAGCGCATATCGACATCAGCACGAAGGAAAGCGTAGGACAGGATTTCCTGAACTTCAGCTTCAGCACGGGCGGGCGGTTCAACACCCTGTTCCAGGACTTTTACAGCATGGACCGCGACGTGTCGCTGTTCCGTCAGTCGGGACTGGACGAAAAATACCGGAACATGAGCAAGGCGGAGTTTTCACAGGCCGTAAGGCAGGAAAATCCGTTCCGCACCAGTTTTGACGTGAGCCGCAGCACCAGTCTTCCGGAATTTGGCGGCAGCCTGACCGGCGGCACCAACTGGGAACTCTTCGGCAGGGAACTGTATCTGCTGGGCGCCATGAGTGTGGGCAACACCAACGAGACAACGCTTGATGCCAGCACCCGTACGCTGGAGGCCGGCGGCAGTACGCTCGACCGCTACACTTACGACGAATACCGGCAGGAATTGAAACTTTCGGCTCTGGCCAACCTTTCCTATGCGCTGAAAGAGGCCGACCGTGTGGGCTACACCTTCTTTTATGCGCGGAATGCCGAAAACAGCTACATGCTGCGTCAGGGAAGGGACTGGGAGGACCACGAACTGGTGGGTAATAACAATGTGTCGCATATCTACACCCTGCAAAATCATCAGCTGACGGGCAAGCATGGCATTGGCGACAGCTGGGACCTGAACTGGAATGCTTCCTACAGCCATACGGCCAGTGACGAACCCGACCGCCGGCAGCTGATGTTTGAGAAGAAGGATGACGGCACCCTCGAACTCTTCCAGCTGAACCGCCAGGAGACCATGCGCTATTTCGGATTTCTCGATGAAAAGGAATGGGTGGCCGACTTGCAGAGTGCCTACCGCTTTGCCGAAAAGAACCAGCTCCGCTTCGGTGCGGCCTACAAGGACAAGTCCCGCCGCTTCCGCTCCACCCGTTTCTATTATAATTTCTCCGGCTTCCATCCGCAGGTGGAGGATATCTACCACACGTCGGGCTTCCTGAACCATGCTGCCGTCGCTGCCGGTGACTTCAGCATTGAGCGCGACCAGCAGCCCAAGGACCAGTATGATGCCGGGCAGGCCATTTATGCCGGCTATGTGGATACGGAGTTTTATCCGCTGGACGGACTGCTCATCAATGCCGGTGTGCGCTATGAGTACAGCTCGCAGCTGGTGGACTATGCCACCGACGGTGCACAGAAACGGAGAAACAAATTGAACAACAGCGATTTGTTCCCTGCATTGAACATCAAATACAATGTGAACGACGGCAACAGTGTGCGCATGTCACTGTCGCGGACGGTGACACGCCCGTCGTTCATCGAGATGGCTCCGTTCCTCTATCAGGAATCCTATGGCGCCTCCATGATCAGAGGTAATGCCGAACTGAAGAACGGATACAACTACAACTTCGACCTGCGCTACGAGCGCATCGACCGGGAACATCCCGAGCGTCTGCTCTCCGTGACCGGATATGCCAAAATTCTGAAAGACCCCATTGAGCGCACACAGACCCTCTCGGGCGGTGCGGCCGAACATTCGTTCCAGAATGCCGATGCCGGTGTGGCTGCCGGTGTGGAGGTGGAGTTCCGCCGCGAGATTTTCGGCGATTTCCGCATCGGATTCAACGGTTCCTATATGTACACCAACGTGAAGCTGCCCAGTGAAGGTGTCTACACCAACCAGCAGCGTTCGCTGCAGGGAGCGTCGCCCTACCTGATGAACATAGACCTTTCCTATGCGCCGACCTTCCGCAACGGGTCGCAGCTGACCGCCATGCTGCTCTACAATCTTCAGGGCGAGCGCATACATGCCGTCGGCATCTCCGGACTCGGCGATGAAAAGCAGGATGCCCTGCACACACTCAACTTCGTTTCCACCTACCGCATGAACGACCACGTCAGCCTGAAAATGCAGTTGAACGACCTCCTCGGTCAGGACATCGTCTTCCGTCAGGCCACCCGCAGCGGGAAGAGCGTGGAGGTGGAGCGTTACGGACAGGGCACTTCCATCGAAATCGGTGTCAGCTGCCAGTTCTGACGGTGCCCTTTCGCCCTCTCGCCTTCCGATGAATAGAAAAAAGCATCAATAGAGATAAAAGTAAAACAAGTTTCATTAACCAAAAACAGTAAGTATGAAAACAAACAACTTGAAATTCATGTCGATGGCAGCCATTGCCGCCATGACGTTGTGTACGGCCTGCAGCGAGGATGACAACAACGGGTCCGGTAGCGGAACAGGCGGTAACGAAGGTTATTCTTCCGAACTCTTTACGGCAGCTGCCAATCATAATACCATCAACTACGATTTTTCCCAGGTGTTCTCCAACGGTTTTGTCGGTACGCTGACAGGCGGTGAGGACGTGGCCCGCATCGACAATTTCTTTGCATCCGCAGCTTATCGCGGAGCTGTCAGTGCCGATGACGACTGGACTGCCGGATGGACGCTCATCGAGGGAGAAGGCGGCGACAACAAGCCGGGCGAGCAGGCTGTGGAAACACTCACGGGTACGCTGACCCAGAACAAGACGCTCGAAGCCAACCGCAAATACATGCTGAGCGGTGAATACATCGTGGCTACAGGTGCCACCCTCACCATACCCGAAGGCGTTACCATCGTGGCCAATGCCGACGACGACGCTGTGGACTACATTCTGGTGCAGCAGGGTGCCAAACTGCTGGCACAGGGCACGGCCACTCATCCCATTGTCATGACCGCCACCCGCAAGGAGCCGGGTGCCTGGGGCGGTATCCACATCTGCGGCAAGGCACATACCAATGTGGAAGGCGGTACGGGCAAATCGGAAATCGGTGACGCTACCTATGGCGGCAACGACGATGCCGACAACTCCGGCGTGCTCCGCTATCTCCGTCTGGAATATACGGGTTATGCCTTCAGCGAGGAGAAGGAGGCCAACGGCATTTCCTTCTATGGCGTGGGCAACGGCACCCAGGTGGAATATTGCGAGGCCTACAAGGGTTCTGACGACGGTTTCGAATTCTTCGGCGGCAGCGTGAACGTGAAGCACATGGTGGCCATCAGCTGCAGTGACGATTCTTTCGACTGGACAGAAGGATGGAACGGCAAGGGCCAGTTCCTGGTAGCCTTCCAGGCTCCCGAATCTGAATTGGGCTACGACTGCGACTGCCTGATGGAATGCGACAACAACGGCAACAACTTCGCTGCCACCCCGGTATCGGCTCCCGTACTGTCGAACCTCACCTTGATTGGCAACGGCGGCAGCAAGCAGGGAGTACGTCTGCGGGCCGGAACGCAGGTGAAGATGTACAACGCGCTCATTACGGGTAAAGGCAAGTGTCTGACCACGGAGACTGCCGAAACGGAAAATGCACTTGTCAACGGTACCTCCATACTCAAGTACGTGACACTGGGCTCTGACATTGAGTGCAAGGGCGCATAATCCCGGTAACGGTTACCGCCGCCCGAGCGGCAGAAAAATAGCGGGAGGCTGTCTCAACAGATGAAAATCTGAGACAGCCTCCCTTTTTTCAGCTTTGTCCGCGCAGGCCGGGGCCTTAACGTGCAATGTATTTTTTCCCGTTCATCGGACAGAGGTTTTTCTGCGGTTGTTTCTTCCCGATTTTGAACCCGTGTCAGTTGATTACGATTTTCTTTCTGTTGATGATATAGATACCTTTTCTAAGCTGGCTCCGTGCCTGTGATTCATTCTCATACTCACCGATGCAGATGCCTTGGAGATTGAACACTCTTACCGGGCTTCCGTCGGAATCGGTTGTAATTTGCGGAGCGGACAGATGGACAGGGAGATTACGGTCAAACCATGCGATATTTTTGCGCAGCGCATTTTTAATTTTGTCGGCTCTGAGTTGAGCAGTCTGTGTCGGGTCTTCATTCCATCGTTCGCAATCCCTTTTCCATGCGGAAGCGAGCGGAAGTATAATATCATCAATTGCTTCGTAAATTTCCGACAGCTGGGCGGGATATACTTCCTCCCATACCTTCTTCACGGCGTCACAGAAACTGGCATACTGGATGATTTCGCCTATCCAGTGTGGCGTGATGCCATAGTGGACTTTCATGCTGAACGTGTAGTCCGTCTTGTCCCGGTTGTAGCAGGTGAGGTCCCACACAGGTCCGGCCACCCATTTTGCATTTTCCTTCCAGTCCTTATGCAGGTAGAAACTGCCATGAAATCCGTCGGGATTGTCCATTACTTCCTGCACGATGAAATAACGTGCCATACTCTCCACGTCAAGATACTTTTCCCATTCTGTCGACTTCTTGTCTGTGGAATAGACAGCTGCATTAATGGCCTTAAATTCATTGGTAAGCCATTGTAGCTGGCCGGCGGACAGAATTTCCGGTGAATGATAACGGAGTGTGAGATTCCACTTGCTGCATTCCGGTATGGTAATCTGGGATACATCGTGGTAGTTGTCCACCTCCACCAGCCAACCGTAGGGAATAATGTTCTGGTCGGTTTCCTGGTCCTGCTGTTCGAAGATGTTCACTCGGTTTTCATCAATACTTATGGTTTCTGTCAGAAAATATAATCCGATATAGTCTCCGTTGAGCACGACCTCTACCGGGCGTAAACTGGGCGTCCATCCCATGTTCATGAATTTTCCCACCAGTAGTCCCGCCACCGTGTTTTCATGTGGTTTCAACAAGGCGAAATGCTTGTTCCAGGGCATTCCCATAATGAGGGTTTTCTGGGTAAATTTGATTTTATAGGGCTTCTTTTCTCCCCTCCAGGAGGAATGGCCCCGTCCACGGATTTGCATGTACATCGGTGAAGATGCCGAGCCCAGGGCCTCGTATTCGTCGTTGCCCATGGGGTCCAGCCAATATTGGGCATTGACATATACGGTCTTTGAGACTATCGGGGCATGATTTTCTGTTTCAATATACATCACGGGCAGTGTGCCGGATGGGGTGGCAACCGTTGACGAAGGCTGCACGTCCGCATAGGTATTGTTGATGCCGCACACCAGCAACAGGGCTGTGGTGACCAGGAAGGTTATCCGTCTCATGTCAAAAATGCTTTTTCAGTTTATTCTATAGCTTTGATGCTGTCGTTGAATCCGTTTTAAGAAGTTTGTTTCTTGCAGGCAAATGGGTGTATTGACGTCTGTTTTTCGGTTTGAATTGATTGTCTTGTAGGCTGTTCTGGAATGATAGGTCCGTTTTTCCGTTCGTAAGTCAGTTGGCTGGTGTGGCGGGCTCTGTCTCTTTATGGGTCGGAGGAACGTCGGGGGGAATGAGCCGGCGTCCAGCCTGTTCAGTTGTAAAACATTTGCAATTTATTGAAAATATTGTAAAACGGCAAGGAAACCTTCGAAAAATGTTGTTCGGTCAGAGGGGAAGCGGACTTTTCTTCTGCCGGTGCAAGTGGCTGTCAATGACGGATGTTCCCTTCTTCCCTTGCCTGCCGGCAATGGGGCTGTTGCTGTTTCCGCAAACGGGAATCGGACAAAATGCGGAAAAACTGTCGGATGCAGGACATCACCTGACAGGGCAATCTCCCGTCAGGATGAAAAAGAGAGTTTAGGAAACACTGCTTCCCGAGAAGTCGGGACTTCTTCCCGGGCCGCCACCTCTCCAGGCGTTCGGAAAAACTGTTCCTACTTTTGAAAAAACGGAAGTAAGGATAGAATTTTCTATCCTTACTTCCGTTTTTTCGTATGCTCGTTATGAGTATTAGCCAATAGCAGTAAAAGAACTACGTTCAGCAGAAAAGTCTTAACAAAAGTAAGACAGAATGGATTCAGATTCTTATATCCCAAGGCGTTTGGAAAGAGATATCTGACGCTTGCGATAGAGAAAATAATAGGATATAGCAAGAAAGGAAACAACAGATATAGATTTTGAAAAATCAAAGTTTTCTTGTTTCGTTTTATTTGGAAAATGGACTGTTATAATTACTTTTGCAAGTATGAAAAGAATGGATAAATATTCAGCAAAACCATTTGTAAAATGGGTCGGGGGAAAAACTCAACTTCTTGACGATATAAAGAAGACCTTACCTCGTGATTTATCACAACGCGGAGAAATGGTTTATATCGAACCCTTTGTTGGGGGAGGGGCTGTTATGTTCTGGATTCTACACCTAAAATTTGCGATGAATAAAATATTAAGAGCAGATTAATATTATTAAACTTACTATACTATATGAAACAATACGAGGCGGTGATAGAAACTTTGGAAATGTTGGGTGGGGTTGCTACATTGGGAGAACTGAATAAAGAAGTTTTTAAAATCAAGGATTGTGAATGGAAAACAAAGACTCCTTTTGCAAGTATTCGTCGTATAGTTCAACAAACTAAGGGGATTTATAAAATAAAACCTGGATTATATGGACTTGAAAAATACAAAAAGCAACTTGAAGATAGTGGAATAATAGCAGAAACAGACAAGAACAAAGACTCTGCTGAAGTCAACAAATTCAATCATACTTACTATCAAGGTATTTTGCTTATAATAGGAAAGTATCATAATATGCAAACTTTCATACCGAACCAGGACAAGAACAAAAAATTCTATAACGGACAAAAATTACATGAACTTTCCACACTCAATGAGCTGCCACACTACTCATATCCTCAATTGGTTAAACGTAGTTCTACAATTGACACAATTTGGTTTAATGTTCGAAACATGCCAGATTCTTTTTTTGAGGTAGAGCATTCAACTGACATCCAAAATTCCTTGTTAAAATTCTATGACTTGCAAGACTTTTATGCAAGGATGGTTATTGTTGCCGACATAAAACGAAAAAACGAATTTGAGCATAAAATGGAGTTTCATGCATTTAAAGAATTGAATGCCCAAAAACGAGTTTCATTTTTAAGTTACGAAGCACTTATCAAACAATATGAACTCGAACTGGAAAAACAATCATTAGATTTTATTCTATAAATATGAATACATATCTTTTTTACACAGATGAAGGTTATACTGTAGCTCCTAATAATAAAAAGCTTGAAAGTTTGCAGATTTTAGGTATTGAAGAAGGAAAGACGGAAGATGAAGCCTTGGCCAAACTTTTTCGCAATAACGAATGGATAGAAAATGAAACTTTTTCAAAATCAAGAATATCCTTTTTCATTGTTGTTAAATCTAATAGTTAAGTGTGAGGCTTTAACATTCCAAGAGGGTATAAGCACTCAAAGAGGTAAAATAGTATTTGTAATTTAACGTGCGTTCGGTATTGGAAAGTTTTTGAGGTCCTTTTTGTTGACGACATACACCTTGTCGTGAAGATAAAGAAGAACAGGAAAAACTCGCTCCATCCGCACAAAAAATTACAATTCCTCTCTGAGCTTCATCAGGATGGCTCTGGCCTGTATTTCCTGTCCTTCTTTTTTCCAGTGAAATCCATCTCCCCGGGTATATTCACAATGGGGAAGCATGATGGAGTATAAGTCTATGATGTGGACGCCCTTTGACTGCATCACCTGCCCTGCTTTCCTGTTTCTTCTCACGATAATGGGATTAATGTCGGGATCAAGCGCCACGGTGTCCTTCAACAGGACCGGGGTGGTCATGCTCCATATGAGCGTGGCATCCGGATTATTTCTTTTCAGGATGTCGACATATTCACTCATTAACTCCACATATTTATCCTCATCCACCCGGCCTTTGGGCCAGCCATGAAGACCTATGTTGAAATGAATCAAGTCATACTTTCTGCTGGAAGACACTTTGTCCAGCAGGGGGAAAAGGTCGGGATGGGCTTCGTGCAGACCGGTTTTCCAGAAATCCACAACAGCCATTTCTTTCAAGCCCGATTTCACGAGTTCTCCATATCCGCTCAGCATGGAATCTCCGATTAAAAGTACTTTCTTCTTATTGCCTGCCTCGGCCTTGTCTTTGTAAAATCCCCAGCCTGCACCGTCGGGATGCAGCATCGCTGTGAGCAGACTGTCGTTTGCAGGATTCGGGTTTTGCGAATAGGAGGCAACGGCAAAAACGGATAGTATGAACAATAGAAATCTGGTTTTCATTTTATCGGACGGTGGGAAACGGTTCAATGCTGTCTTTCAAGATGCAGCACGCACCCGGAGTTGCTTAATATGTTGCATCTGAATTTGTCGGGAAGGCGGTCATATTCCTTTACGGATATCTTGTCCTTTGCTTTTGCTGAGGATTGATAATAGAGCTTTGCCCGGTAATGGCCGGTATGGACAAGCGAGGAAAGGTCCAGGTCCAGTTGCTTGCTGTCGCCGGCATTTAATGCCGCCACATACCAGTCATGCCCTGCACGGCGGGCCACTACGGCATAGTCGCCCATCTCTCCTTCAAGAAATCTTGTTTCGTCCCATACCGTAGGAATGGAACAATAGAAGCCGGTAATGTCGTCCGTCTTTATGATGGACTCGGCCGAACCGGCACCGCCGACTTTTACCGGTGAGCCGTAGGGACGGTCGTACCAGTAGATGAATTGCCATGGACTGTAGATGGCCACCTTCTTGGCTAACTGGGCTGCGCGCCCACCCATTTTCCCGGACGTTACGCGCTCAGCAAACATGCAGTTGGTATAGTCGCCGGCACCGCATATCATACGGCTGAAGAAGGTATATACGGACTGCTGGAGAGAGGGGCTTTCTTCATCACCGCGGATGCCTTCCTGCGTCAGCAGGTTGGGGTATGTCCTTGAATATCCCGTGGGACGGTATTCGTCGTGGATATCTACCATCAATTCATATTTGGCGGCCATTCTCACAGCATGATGCAGCCATGCGGTCGAATACTGGTCGCCGACATCGACAAAACCATACTTCAGGCCCTTGACTCCCCATTTCTTGTACAGGGGCAGGATTTCATCGAGCTGGTTTTTCAGTGCTTTCATGTTTACGTAAAGAATGATGCCCACTCCTTTTGAATTGGCATAATCTATCACCTTCTGCAAGTCCAGTTCGCCTTTGGACCTGGCGGGGTCGACGGTAACGGTGGTGGCGTCGGACTTCACGTCATTCTCAGGACCATACCAGCCGGCATCATATTCCACATATTCTATTCCGTTGGCTGCGGCAAAGTCAACGCAGGCCAGGCCGCCCTGAGTGGTCAGCGTGACTTCGCGTATGACATTTCCCGGTTTAATCCAGTCGGTATGCTCAAGCTGGTTGGGCTCGTTCAGGTTGAGTATGAAATAATTATGCTGCACCAGTTCGCCCGGATGATTCCCAACCATGACATAACGCCAGGGAGACACATACCCGGCCAGGTCAAGATTAACCTTTCCGGAGAGGTCGGACAGAAGCCCTGTGCCCTTTTCATTTTTCTTCAGTTTCATTCTGGAATAATCCACCAGGGCCGCTTCGCCTATGGCGACATATTGGTCTGAAGCGATTTTCACGACCTGAGGCCTGTCCACACTGCCCTTCAGCCGGCTAAGGCTTGTTTCGTAAAAAGCAGACTGGGCACGGTCCGTGGCCCATGTCGTACAGTCTGTGCCGAAAACAAATTCGGTGTTCTCCTTCAAAAGGGTACGGTTCCAGAAGTCAAGTTCATCAAAACCGTATCTGAAGGCAAGGCCCTCGTCATAAAGGCGTATGTCGACCGTCATGTTCTTGCCGTTTCCTGCGGATGACAGCTGCAGGGCGAGGCTGTTGTAGCAATCCCTTATCTGGCTGTGTTCGCCATACAGCGGCTGCCAGCTGCTTCTTACCTCGTCGGGTATCTGCCTTTTCAGCAGCCATCCGCCCTGGACAACGTTCTTGTCCAGTTCCAACTGGAGGGTTCTGACCTCAACCAGTTTTTGCCTGTTTGAGTACAGGGTGATTGACAGGTTCTCCTTTCCGACATTGATTTCAGCATTCAGCTTTTTAGTCGGACTTTCTAATGTTTGTCGGGACTGTGAGAAGGAAAACACAGCCTGTAACAGGACAAACAATAATAAGTAACTTCTATTCATCATCATATGCAAACGATTGAACTACATGAGTCAAAGGCACAGGACTTACAGACAGGACCGCTTGCCCATTCCTTTTCCATATATTTGTATGGGGCACCGTTGCTCCGGCAAGTGCTTGCCGGAGCAACAGTGGGTTTATTCAAATACATACCAGTTGCAGGAATAGGCCGGAATTTCTATTTCCATAGAGAGGTAATAATTCCGGTCCAGCCGTTTCACTTCCGTGCTGCCATCCGATTTCCGGATGGTTACCTTGTCGTTTAAGCCGGTATAATATAAAGGTACGCGTATGCTTTTTTTGATGGGGTCGGGCAGGGGGTTATATACCATCATCAGGCCTTTTTCCTTTAATTCAGGGTTGACATGTATAAAGCCGTCCCAGTCGTTTCCGTCGGCCCGCCGCAAATGAATGATGTCCGAATTCAGGATGGCACGGTGTTTCTTGTAGAAATCGACCCACTTTTTCACGACAGCTTTCGTCTCAGGGGCATCATACAGTTGCGGACCGCGGTAACAGGCAATTACTCCCGCTCCAAAGTTGTTGGCCAGCCGCATTTCGTAGTGGGGCAAATGCTCCTTTAACGGCTCAATTGTCGCTTCTTTTCCTCCTCCGTGATATTCGACCAATGGAACCATCATCCAGCCCATGGAAGGTGTTTTCATCCAGGTTCCGTCATAGATGTTCTGCCTTTCTATGATTTCTTGCTGTTTGCGGGGCAATGACCAATTGGTTTCCCGGTATCCCATTCCGGTCTTGTTTTGTCCATTCATGAAATACCAGTCGGGAATGTTCAGGAATATGCCTTTCGATTTGCAGTCCTGATAGAATTCCTTTATCGTTTGATACTGCTTCCATTGCGAATCATTTAATCCCTTGTGGCCGGGGTGGGTGGTTGAGGCACATTCGTCGCCGGGATAGCTGCCGTCGTGTTCCAGAATGTCCTGTCCGGTTTCCTTGAAATAGGTTCTTAATTTCTGCATATATTCCTGTCCCCAGCGGCTTTCGATGCAGGGAGAGGCACCGAACTGAGGAGTTTTTCCGGCAGGCATGACAACGTCATTCTCTTTATCAATGCTCCGGCTGGCCAGCAGGGAATAACCTCCCAGGGCGATGCCTTTGCTGTGTGCGTAGTCGGCCAGTTCCTTCATTCTTTTTAGATTCTCAGGACTGTTGTCCTCCAGGTTGACGCCACTCCAAAACGTCATAATCACCATTTCAAATCCCACTTCCGCACATTGGTCGATGGCTTTTCTGACCGATTCGTTGTCGGCATTGCGGACATGCATGAAAATGGGGTTTTCTGCAACCCAGGGGGCTGCAACTCTGTACATTTTCCTAATCTGCAACGTTTTGCGTTCTTTCTCCCAGGTGTCGTGAAACAGTTCCCAGATGCGGTGGCTTGAAAAGACCTCTCCTGCCTTGATTTCGAAGGCCGGACCATATTCCGGATAACTTTCCAACAAGCAGGGGATATTCATCAGCCAGTCCACCTGTGTCGTGTATTTGGGGTCCTTTTTCCAGTGTACATGGTGCTGAATTCCCAGGTTGGCGAATTCATCATTCCTGTCCTGCTCATTGGCGTGTACAAAATCTGATTCCACCGTGATATTCGGCGTAGCAAAGCTGCGGTTGAAGACGGCAGTGTTCTCAGGCTCCATCACAGCCAGGATTTCGCTCTTGTAAGTATCTATGCAGACCGTCCTGTCCGAATTGTTTTGAACGGACAGCCATTTGCTGATCAGAGGAATCCCGTCGTATATTTCATAATGAACATGAACCTCGATGTCTTTCAGGTATGCAAACTGCATGGAGCTGCCGGCCGCCGGAATGCCGCCGAAAGCGTTGAGGAAGTCGATGCGGCAGCGGCCCGGTTCTCCCTTTTCGGCATATTCGGTATTGTTGCCGTTCAAGTCCATTTTCCCGACGCGTACACATTGGGAAACAGCCCCTTCTGAGAGCTTTATTTCCTTTAGTTCGGTCCATTGGGCACCGTCGTATGAGAAACTGCAGACAACAGATGAACCGGCACGTTGCATTTTCAAGTAAACAGGTTCTCCGGGGCGGTATCCTGAAAATTCCATTTCATATTCTATTCCCGCGCCGGTTACTCCGAATTTAGCCTCTGCCGTGCGCAGATAGGTTTTTACCGTCTTGTTGTTGAAGACCCAGGCCATTCCCGGCCCCCAGCTTGCGGCCTTGTCTGTTCCCGGATGGATTTTGGTTATGAGCACTTCCGTATTGGCCGGAAGCTTCCTTTCCGCATAAGCGCAGGTATTCGCAGGAATCAGTATCTCGCCCGACTTGCCTTCGTTTTCAAATGAATTGGACTTGTTGCTGGTTGATGTCACAACGTTCCAGCCGGCCGGTATGGAGGTGATGAAATCCGACTTAAAGATGGATTCCCGGTTTTCGTCAGAGGCAAAGCGGGATTCTAAACGGTGTAATAATTGCCTGTTGGCCTTATATTTCAGGATTAATTCCTTACCTTTTGCCGGCCATGCCGGGTTACTGGCCATCCATTCCTTGCGAGGTTTCCACGCAAACCTGGGCTGAATGTCTGACACTTCATATCCGTCATACTGGAAAGCCATTGAGTCCGGAGCCATCGCGTCCAGCCATTCCGGTAATAAATAGTTATGTACAGGTTGTCCTGTCAGTCCTCCGACGGGAATCTTAATATGGTTAATTTCGATTTCTGCTTCGGGACGCACCGAGCGCAACATCCCTTCGCCGGTCATCAGATTGTTTAAGCGGACCGTTGTGCCGTTCTGGAAAATGCGTTCAATCAGTCCGTTGCTGATAACCAGATTGCCATTGGTCTCTTTTATAGAGGCATGGTATTCTTTGCTATTCAACATCCAGTCCTTCTGACTTTGACTGAATGTATTTGATTTTGCAGTTCCACAGACTTGCAAAATCAGGCATGCGAGAAAAATGAATCTTGTATTCACTGTAAACAAAAAATTATTAGTCTAAAATATTTGTATTATTTTCCCCAGTTTTCATTGGGATGATTGCCCATTTCGAATACCAGTTCTCCCCCCTTTATTACATCAGACCATTTTAATTTGGCCTTATGCAGCGGTTTGCCGTTGAGGCTTGCCGACTGGATGTAAATATTTTCCTTCGAGTTGTTTTTAGCGGTGATTGTAAATGTCTTTCCCTCACCGTACAGGGAATCCAGATGAACAACTGCTTTGGGGAACAGCGGAGAAGTCAGGTCAAACTCAGGATGGTCTGTAACGCCTCCATTCATTTCAAATAATCCCAGCGCGCTCATGACAAACCATGCTCCCATCTGTCCTTCATCTTCGTCACCTTGCCATCCGTCGTAAGGATGGTTGCCATAATAAATATCCAATATCGAACGGGTATATTTCTGAGTCAACCATGGCTTGCCCGAATAATTAAAGAGATAGGCAGCTTGCATATTTCCTTCATTCCCTTGATTAATGTAATATTCATAAGCTACATCCTGATGCCTGTCAAAAGCATGGGCTGCAAAGCGGTGTTTTACGGATTTTTCAAATCCCTCTTCCAGGCGTTCGTTGAATAAATCTTTTCCCATCAGTCTGATAAGTCCCGGCACATCATGAGGAACATACCAGGTATATTGCCATCCGTTGCCTTCAATCCACTTATATCCACTTAAAATGTCATAGTTGGAAATCCAGTTTCCCGTTGAATCTTTCGGCGTTTGCCACTTGGTTTCTACGTTAAACTGATTTTTCCAGTTGTTGGAACGCTCAAGAAAATAACGATAATCCTTTTTCCTGCCCAGTGCTTTTGCTAATTGGGCCGTACAAAAATCGGTGTATGCATAATCCAGAGTTTGACACGCGGCCCCCTTCTCAACAGGAACGTAGCCCAAACGCTTATAAACGTCGAGATTGCGTTGGCCGGCCCAGCCTGAATTTTCAACCACAGTACCTTGCTCTGTAGCATTGTGTTTCACCGCATTCCACAGTTGGTTTACATCATAATTGCGTATTCCTTTTTGATAGGCCCCGACCATCAGTGCGATTTCATGTGTCACCTCCATAATGCCAGTGTGCTCCAGTCCCGTTGGGCCGTTATTAGTCCATCCTGTCTTATCAAACAACTCCAGCTGTGTTAGCACCCAGTTATTCAGGATATCAGGTGAGATGAGTGCAAGCAAGGGATTATAGTTCCAAAACGTGTTCCAGAAAGCGTCCCCTCCATACATCGGATGATTTACTTTCTGAATCCGCTCTGAAGGATCTCTATATCTTCCGTCGACGTCGCTCCAAGTCTGTTTTGCATACGCACGGAACAAGTTGGTGTAAAATTTCTCCTTATCCGTTTCGTCACCTTCCACTTGTATCTTGGAAAGTAAGGCATTCCATTTGTTATTTGCTTCCTTACGAACCGCGTCGAAGTCCCAGTTGTACGGTTTCAGTTCTTCTTCAAAGTTGTTCAGACATCCCTGCTGGTCTACTAAAGAAAGAGATACCTGGACTAAAATGGATTCCCCTTTTCTGACATCAAATTCAACAAATCCTCCGCAATCCCCTTCGGATTTCCACTCTTTTACCTCTTTCGCCACCGAATTCTTATGCCATCCATTAAATCTTTTAAAAGGCTTGTTAAAGCGGATATTATAATGGAGGACATAATTGCCTGCCGAGCGCGTATCGGCATAACCTTCTATTTCGTTGTCGGAAACTGTCTTGAAATATCCTTCATGAATATTCATCCCGTATTCCGTCGGATAATTCAAGTCCAGCAATATCCTTGCATCCTTATAATCGTTGGCAAAGGTATATTTATGGAATCCGCAATGATTTGTTGCCGTAACTTCCGCCAGGCAGTCGGCATCATACAAAAAAACAGAATAATAACCGGGTTCACCTTTTTCCGTGTCCTTCAATATACGCGAATGATATCCTGCGTTGGCTCCCCTATATGGCGAAGATGTTGCTCCCTCCCAGGTGACCAAATCCTGAACCGCGGGCATAATCATTAATCCTCCCATCATCCAGGCATGTATGTGAGTGAAGCCTTTGACATTATTGACGGAATACTCGTATCCTCCCATCCAATGGGCATCTTGATTGTCGGGGCCAAGCTGAACCATTCCATAAGGTACACTCGCGTAGGGGCCTAACATGGAGCGCGAATTTGACGTTCCTACAAACATATTTACATAATCGACCGCCCTCTTTTCCGTTTTCTGAGCATAAACAATGCCGTCCGGAAAAAGGAGGCTTAATGCAAACAAGAATAATGAAAGAATGTTTCTCATGCGTACATAATAAGGTTGAAACAATTTACTGTTATATGAGTCCGTATTTTACGATCTAATCCACGGGGGCGAAAAGAACTGTAAGCAGACTGTATGCTATTTTGTTTTTTAACACGTGAGTTCGGTATAATTATTTATCCCGGGGCAGAGGTCATTGTATCTATTGCCGCATCACGTCTTCACAGTCGTACTGACAGAAAATTCTAAAGTACTGATAGAAAATTCTGTCAGTACTTTAGTTTTTACGAAAGTACTGACTGTTTTTGCTTCCACTATAATGTGCAATCATGTTAAAGAAAATCCAGTCTGCGAAAGCTGTATTCTCGTCAACCCAATAGGAGGTGTTCAGCAAGATATGTCCCTTACCGTATTTTATTTCCCCATACGTTACCAACACATTGTTCTTATCCGTGAAATGAGGATTTCTCTTGAACTGATGGGCGACATAAAGCCCATGGATGCGTAACGGGTATTTGCTGGAAAAAGGATAAAACCCCTTGGGATCGCCCTGTGCTTCCCAGGAGCGGGTGCTGATGCTTTTTCCGGAAGGAACGGACTGATTTCCGACAAAGGTTTCTATGTAAGAACTTCCGTTGCCGTTCCAATGTCCGGTTTGCAAGCCGCCCCAAGCCTCAATCCGTTTATCCAGCAGTCCCAGTTGAAAAACCAGTTCCCCCATCAGGCTGTCGGTTTGCAGGATTAGGTTTGTTCCGGCCCGGACCTTTGTTAACAGCTGCTGCAGTTCATCCCCGGATATGTTTTTCCCGGCCAGAATCACAGCAGGATTTGAACTGAGAGGAATCCTGGCATCGTTCATGGCCTTTTCAGCCTCGGGCCAGCCGATGACGCTGATGGAAGCCTTCTGCAGCCTTTCCCGCTGGCAGGACCTGTTCCGGAATAGTATTTGTTCTTTTCCTTCTGCCACGACTTGCCGGTTGCTGAGTATTTCCCCTTCGACCGTAACCTGGCCGGCATTCCAGTTTTTCTGAAGTATGAAGGAATAATCCGGAAGAATGACCTGCGCGTAAGTATCTCCTCCGGCCACCTGCATGGGCCATTGTTCCGACACCCATTGTTCCTTTCCCAGTCCATCGCGGATGCGGAGTTGAAACAGATAGGCGCCTTTGGGCAGTTTGCCTTCGTTGATTAAGCAGATTTTCAATCGGACAGTATCTCCTGACTGAAAGTATTTTCCATTCTGGCGCATGATGGCCACTTGCAGGGGTCTGTTCCAATAGGACATTTCTATCCCCGAAGCATTCATGTTTCTGTTCTGGTCCAGAATGGCGGACGCCCACTCGTCGGGCATGTCCGGTCCGGGCGACCAGCCGTTGATGGCATATCCGTCCGAGTGGTCGTTCGTCATAATGACCTGCCCCAGTCTGCCGTTCGTGTAGTATTGCCCTTTGCCCGCCAGTTGGGTAATGTCAAATACAGTCTTTATCTCCTGATTGTCCGTTCCAAAGCAGCCTCTCTCAAACAGGTCGTTCAATTTTTCACTTTGGGAAACGTACATGGAGTAATCATATCCTTTGTTTACCTTTCCCTGTTCTGCCAGCAGGGGATAGTTGAATGTGCCGGCATAGCACCTCACTTCCCCCCAATAGACGATGGTTGAGTCGGCCTCCGAATAATGGTTATGTTCGTCAACCGGCTTTAAGTCGCTTTCCATCAACTGCTTGCCTGATAATGCCGTGTGGTTGTCCGTGTAATTGAGCTGTATTTCTTCCCCATACGGAGGAATATGGTGTATTCCTTTCTTATTTATTTTTCCACAGTTTCCTCCTGAGGAATTTAGGATTAACCGGGTGTCATCCAGTGCATGGATGATTCTCATTCCCATTTCCCGGCCCAAAGTCCATTCCAGGTCTTCGTTGGCCAACGAATAAATCAGTAAAGACGGGTGATTTCTGTCCCTTACGACCATTCTGCGAATCCGTTCCTGCATTTGTCCCAGCATGAAACGGTTCTTTTCGATATTGCAGCCCTGCCCTCCGCTGTGGAATGCACCGGGCTCTTCGTAGAGATATACCCCCAAGGAGTCGGCATTTTCAAACAGCGGAGTATCTCCCAGGCGTCTGTGAAAATTCAAGGCATTGTGTCCGACCCGTTTTACGGCTTCAATGGAACGCCTGGCAGCATCCGCTTCCGGATACAGTCCGTTGGAAGCATAAATGCCCCAGTCAACGGCGCTTCGGAACCGTATTCTTTGTCCGTTCAGATAAAAATTGTGTTTTCCGTTTTCAGATTTGATTTCAAAGACTCTGAAACCAAATGTCTGCTCAAAACTGTCTTTCCCGTGTTTGTTGTCCAGTTCTACCACGCATTCGTACAACTCCGGGGATGCTGCATCCCATGGTTTGGCTTCGGGTACTTGAAGGGTTCTGTGCAGACGATTTACTCCTTTCTGCAATACGCAGGGAAATGTTTTTCGATAATATGTCTTTCCAGTTCTTTTTTCCCGGATGGTCAAACTGTATTTTGCAGAAAGGTCTTTGTCCTGAGGACTTTCTATGGTTGTTTGTACTTCTATGTGATTTTGTCCGGCCGGCTGGAGATTCCTTATGAACACGTCAGTGATGCGAACCGGTTCTGTGCCTGTGAGTTTCACTTCTCCGCCGATGCCTGAAAAGTCTTTAGTCGGCAATACGTTCTGTTTTCCCCACTTGACTTCGGCATAATCCTCCCAACCTCTGTTTCCGCCAGGCGATGTTATCCGGAATGCCAGCCTGTTGTTTTCTCCGTACTTTAATGCCTCTGTGATGTCACATTGATAGGGCAATAAACCGATAGCATCATATCCCATCAGCCGGCTGTTTACAAAGACCTCTATCCGGTGATTATACTGGCCCACGCTTAAGAAAACCTTTTTGCCTTTCCAGTTGTCGGGCAGATAAAAGTCTCTCCAAAACCAGCTGACACCATGATAAGTCCATTGATGACTCGTTCCGAATTGTTCTTCAACCGTTGTCGGAACTTTACATTTTTTGCCTTGTTTGCCTAATTCCTTCCAGCCGCAGGTCGGCGCATTGACTTTCAGGGTGGTCAGATTCACTTCATCGGGAAGATACAAGGTGTCCGATTCCCATTCCGCAGACCTGTCTAACCAGACATTCCAAACGGGCTCCTTTCCACTCAGAACCATTTCTTTTCTTTGGGGAAAGAGCTCTTGGGAAAAGACGACCAGGCAAGCTAACAGCAAATAAGGTTTCATCAAAATACGTTTCATCTGAGCGACTGGTTAATCATGAAATCAATAATAAACCCACGTATGATTGCATTGGGGAGCAGACGCCGGATAGCGGACGGTCTGAGTGCTGAATTTAGCTTCAATATAGTATTCCAGCGTCCGGTTTTCCCGATTAGGGGTCTGCACCTCAAAATAGCCGTCGGATTTTCTTTCCATCTTCATTTTCTTGAATTTCTTTTTCCCCAGTTCTCTGTAATAAAGAACAGGCTCTTTTTCCATTTTTTCGGCGCCGGAAACATGAAGTTTCAGGGTATAGGCTTCCTCTTTTTCTAACGTATTCCGCTCGTTCAGGACAAACAGTCTCGGAGTTCCTGCATAGGTTTTGGACAGATTGACGGACGAAGGCAGTTCCTGGCCTGATATGGACTCCAGGCTGCTGTCGTACTTGTTCAGGAAAGCATACGTTTTGCGTGTCTGTGATTCCAAATTGATAACCGTCCCTAATTCGCCAGTCGTATTCACCGTCAGGATTAAATACCCCATCATTTCTTCCCACGTTCTGGCCAGTTGAATCCGTATCGGCAATATCCGGTCTGCGATGAAAGCCTTTTGCTCTGAAGGAGGACAGGCAGACAAGTCTTTCATCCTCTTATCGAGTTCTCCCCGAATGCATCCCAATTGCCCCACGGCGCGCAGATATTTGAACGTATTTAACCAGTAGTCAAACCGTTCCAAATTTCCATGGCCTGAGATGTTGTCGCGTAAATTCTCCAGCGAATCGACAAAAGCGTATCTTACGGACTCTTCTTGCCAACTCTTTTCATTCGGATTAATGACACCGGGTCCTGTTATCCACGCCGCAGGACGGGGCATCCTGAAATTCCGGAATCCTTCATTTCCGTAAGTTCCGTCCACGGATTCAAATATCCGTGCGATGTCCTTCGCCACGTCTTTGCCAAACATGGCTTGGGCATAATCCAGGTAAAAAGACTTGCAGGACAAATCGCGGTTCATTTCCGGCGCATTGCTTTCAAATTCATTCAGGTCCGCTTCAAAGTCCTTATAGAGGCCTCCTCCCACGTCAATGCATCGTTTATAGGGCTTTCCCTTAATCTGGTTTACATCATCCGTCATCCCTTCGATGATGAAGGCAGACAGAAATGTTTCACCTTTCACCGGCAGAATATCAATATCCAAAGTGAAGTCATCGACCCGAAAATCGGGGGACACCACCCGGCAAACCGTGTCACTGCCAGCCAACTGATAAACGTCTATGCCCTGAAGCAGCTTTTTCCCTTCCAAGGCGATGTCAAACACACGTTTGTCTGGTTCATTGTATTTCGTTTCACTAAACAGGAACGAAACCCGGTATTTTCCGTTCGGAAGATTGATTTTGTACCCTTTTATGTCATATCTCTGGGTGTTATAAAGATATTGGTCTTCTGTGCCTTTGATATGTTTGTAATAGTTCCGTCCGACCCCTCCTTTCCTTATGTCGCTTTTGGCCAGTTGAACCTTGAATTCCTTTCCCCAGAAGGGATTCCATTCTTTCTGTTCCCAACAGCCTTGTGCGTAGGCCATCAGGTTGGGGGCGATGGAAGAGGTTCTCCAAAAATTGGCATTGACACCTTTGCAGCCGGCTCCGTAGGCTTCGGCCAGGTCACTGCGTAGGCGTCCTACCCAGAACTGGGGAGTTGTCAGAGCCGGGTCGTCCTCCATCCATAATATGGGGAAGGAAAAGCGACTGTCGGGCAATTGATGATAACCTAAGTCCAGACGTTCCTGTCCGCACAGTCTGCTGAGTGATGCAACGAAATCGTTTTCAGGCAGCACAGAGTCAAACAGGCATTTATTGTCAGGCGGGCCAAGTACCCAGCCACTTACTCCAAAGCCGCATGAAGGCAATACTTCGGCTAACGCCTGCCGCGCTATATTGACATCGGCTATGGTAGCTTCTACAGAAGCCTTGCTCGGTGTTCCCCACGTCCAGCCTTCCGGAGACCACAGCCAAAAATAATCCAGCGGATGAGCCTTTTTAATTCGGGTGAACACGCCTTTATATAATTCGTAAACAGCCTCTTTGCTGTCTGGATTGATTCCTTTCTGCTTTAACCGTTCCCGTACGCGGCCCGGTATGGAGATAGGACTTTCCAAACCGACACAGAACTGAATACCCAGATTCTGCCCCATTGAAAAAACTTCATTAAACAAATTTCCGGTCCGATTGAACACGGTGTTCATTTGCACACTGTCTTTCGGCCAGGGCACACCATTCAGCACAGGACTCATAAAGGCGGAATCCGCGAATAAGGAGGCTGCTCCGCTGCTGTAATCTCTTGTGTCCATGGCAGAATATCCCCAGGAAGTGCTTCTTGCGGTGTTTGCCAATGACGTAGGGTAAGAATATGACACATTGCCATTGGGCAGTACGTCTTCGGCCAGTCCTATCCATACATTCGGTTCCACATGGGGATATGTATGCAAGGAAAAGAAGTTCAGCTTCATTTTAGTCATTTGCGTTATGCATGATTTATACATGTCTGCATCCCACAAATCTGGTCCTTCCGGGAAATCATGAAATGGAAGTAATCCTCTTTTCTCAAATAATGGCTTTCCTTTTATCTCGAGGCAGTCATATAGCGACCCGTTGAATTTCTCATCCGGCAATATGTCGCCGTGTAAGGCAAAGCGTACCCCTAAATGTTCTGCATAAGCGTACACGCCGTATAGAACAGCGACGGCCGAGCCTCCCCGAATATATAGGTTTTCCTGCTGTCTGTGGATAGAATATTCTTCTTTCCCTAATGAGATGGAATCGACTTGCAGGCAGATGATGGATTTTTCCTGTTTGTCCGCCTTCCTCTCTTCAACGGGCAATAGCAGACGGCACCGTTGCCAGATGTATTTCTGCAATTCTTTGCCCGAATAAGTCATTATCCGTGACGGGTGTTCCGGTAATTGTATCTTTTGAGGTTCTCCGGCCTGCAACGGCAAGAGGGAAAGCAGAAGAAAAAGACAGATATAAATGAGTTTCATGTTTTTTTGCCCTCAATGGAATGAATCATACAACTAAAAACAATATCGGGATGCGGAACAGATTGCCGACAAAGCAGGGAAAGCATCCGCATCCGTCAACACCGGTACCGGCAGATGGGAGCCTTCGCGCTTTTCAGGTCACACCGTCAATCCAGCGCGCCCTTTACCTTGAAGACTGCGGCATAAGGAGTTGGCAAGTCTTGCGGAACATCCAGGAGCAAGTAATCTTTTGTCTGTGTAAAACTGATTTTCCGCCTGCTGCCGAGCAGTTGGATTTTCTTTATGTTTCCGGGTTGTTGTGGAGAATCCAGGCCTAAGGCCGGTAACTTGATTTGTCCTTGTTGAGGGTTGAGCACGAAAATGTACAGAACGTCTTCCTTTACCGTAAAGCGGACTTCATCACTGCCGTATGGCGTGCTGGAAACCGTCCGGGCGTTGAAATTTTCTTTTGATGCGTTGTTCAGGACGTGGTCCCGGTCCGCATTCAGAATGTTTCTTTCTCTGACGCGCTGGCAGGAATTCAAATTATCACCATATATCTTCCAGGGTTTACTTGCATAAATGGCGTCCTGATTGATTTCCATCCACCCTCCGATGCTGTCCAGTATGGTTTTGTGTTCGGCGGGAATGGTGCCGTCGCCCTTCAGTTCTACGTTCAACAGCATATTCCCGTTTTTGCTGACGATGTCGCAAAGCAGTTCGATAATTGTCCGGGCATTATGCATCGAAGGATTGTCCTTCTTATAAAACCAGTGGGTAAACGTGAAGATGCCGTCCCAGGGATAGGGCAGAATCGACTCGGCCACCCCTGCTTCGATGTCCTTCACCAGCATCGGTTCGTTCCCCACTTTCGCGATACCGACCGCATCTATTTTGCCGTGGCGTTTCAGGCTGTTGTTGAACAGAGTCCGGAAAACTTCTTTCCCGTATTTACCGTAGGGAAAACCATAGCCATCCACCCACAGCAAATCCACATTATATTTTGTCACCAGTTCCTGCTGCCTGAGCATATAGGTATGCTTGACGCTGTCCTCATAGGCCGGAGTGCGTTGCTCGGGAGGCAGGCCGTATAGCTGGGACGGGTCATAACCTTCCCACCATTTGCCCTTTCCGTCCTTTTTCGTCATTCTGCCTTCATAGGGAACATCCTTGTAAGGACCGGACTTGTCCGCACCGAAAGCAGGTAACCACCATCCCAGGAAACGGTCGTCATGCGAACTGACGCCAAAGGGCAGGTGATACTTCCGGACAGATTTTTCAAACAAACCGACAATGTCCTTATGAGGTCCCATGTTCACCGAATTCCACGGGTGATGGGACGAGGCGAAGTTGTCAAAATGGTCATGGTGGTTGGCATGGACAACGATGTATCTGGCTCCCAGCGATTTGAAGTATTTTACCAGTTTGTCCGTATTCAGTTTTTCTGCTTTCCACTGGTGTATTACTTCTGTATATCCTTTTTCCGACTGAGGACCATATGTTTTCCGATGGTAGGCATATGCGTTTTTGCCGAACTGTTGGGAGCCTACGTCTTCCATAAACATATGTCTGGCATACCAGCCTCCGCCTAATTCCGGCTGAGACTGAGGGCCTATCGTGACCCAAATGCCGAAGCGGGCGTCTGTATACCACTGGGGAAACTGATATTGTTGTTCCAACTGTTCCCAAGATAAATCCTGTTGAGCCGTTAGCCGTCCTCCGAACAGGAAGCAAAGCAGTCCTAAAAGCAATCTATAGTTCATGTTTTTTCATAGAAAATATTAGAATTGCCCAAAATTTGAATTTTAAGCCAATTCACACTTGTTGTTTTTATTATCTTTTGCACGCAAATGATAATAGGTCGTATACAACAAACTTGTATACAATCAGCATCGGCAAATCTTGCAATTAAAAAATTTTTTTCACGAACGGATATCACTTGCAATATTCGGGAAAATTATCAAGATATGCAAGCAAGTTATCGGAAAATCTTGGCTATGCTGAATGGAATCATCATATTTTAACGTGATTCGGTATAATTATTTATCCCCGGCAGAGGGGCATTGTATGCTGTTGCCGCATCACAGTTTCACAATCCTACTGACAGAAAAATCTAAAGTACTGATAGAAATTTCTGTCAGTACTTTAGTTTTTACGAAAGTACTGACTGTTTTTGCGTTGAAAAAGTTACGGCAGTGTGTTTAGTCTCTTTAGTCTCGTTGTCGTAGTTATACCGAACTTACGTTATTTAATGAATAATCGGCCCTGCCGTGGGCCGATTATTCATGTTTGGGGCAAATCCGGGGCGGTGCTTGGGGAATTGCTGCTTCACCTCATTCAGCCCATAATCCACCGGCCGAAGGTTCCTGTGCGGCGTATGAGGCTGACAAAAATCCAGCAGACCATCAGTAACAGGAATGAGCATATCACCATTTTGGCCAGTGTGGGCATCGGTAATGGTGCTATCAGCTGATAGCAAGGGCCCAAGAACAGGTAGTGGCACATCCAGATGCCCAGCGTACAGCCGGAAAGGCTGATGACGGCACGCCGGACAATGCCGGACGGCTCGGGCAGTTGTTGCGCCGCAACAAAGACGGGCAGCGACATGAGCAGCACGTTGGGGGTGCAGTAGGTGTAGAAAAGTTCCACCATTTCGGCCGTTTGTCCAGGGATGGCGGTCACGGTCTTGAATCCGAAAAAGGTGACTGCATAGCCGATGGCGAAGAGCGGTATGCCGGCGGCCAGCACGCGTTTCCGTGCGGATGGGGTAAGATGGTGCCGCAGATAATACCCCAACAGCAGATAGCCGTTGAAACCGGCGAAATAGTAGAGCATGTTGAATTCATTCCACGAGCAGGCTCCCCAAAGGTCGGCTGACACGAATTCGCGCAGATAGGGGATGAAGAGGGAAACCACCCAGATCGAGAGGAAAAAACGCTGTTCGCCGGCAGTGGACTGGCTCACCCAGGCCGAAAATACGGGAAGATAGAGGTAAAGCCCAATCAGCAGGTAAACATACCACATCTGCACGGCAAATAGAGAAAAGGTAAAGGGTATCATTGCCACGTGGTGGAGCGCGTCGGCTGCTGCTTGCGAAGGTTCGGCCCAGACAAAGAATTCGTTGATGACTGCGGCATCGAGCCCCAGCAGACCGGTGAACCAGGGAAACAGATTATAGAGTACGGACCAGAGCAGGAAGGGAACGGCAACGCGCGGAATCCGTTTGTGGTAGAAGGTCTGCATGTTTTCCCTGACGGGGAGCAGCAGTGCGCCGGTTACCATGACGAAGAGCGGGATGGCCGGCCGGAGAAGCGAGCCGTAAAGACTGCCCCAAAGGTTGTACCAGGGTTCGGAACGTTCGGCGGGTGTTACGTTATCAGTGCAGTGCACGGCCAGCATCATGAAGATGGCAGCCACTTTCAGCAGGTCCAGCCACACGATGCGGGCCGGCCGGGCGGGAGGAGTACAGGCATTCATCGGACTTTTTTGCGGTAAAGTTAGCAGGTTCTGTCTGTATGTTTTTTGACTTAGGGCAAAAACGGAGAGACAGGAACCCGTAAAGCCGGAATGTCCCTTTGTGACGGGGCCGGCGGTTGTGCAGGGAAGGGAATGCCCGGATGCGGGGGGAGAACTGCGCTTTATCCGCCGGCCCGGATGCGGCTCAGCGTGGAGGCGGATATGCCCAGAAAGGACGCGATATATCCCAGGTTGACGCGCCTGCAGATGTCGGGAAAGGTTTTCAGCAGTTTTTCGTAACGTTCTTTGGCCGGAAGCGACAGGCGGTCGATGCGGGTGGTCTGAAGCGAGAGCAGGCATTCCTGATGGATGATGCGTCCCCAGTTGGCAATTTCGATGTCTTGTCCGTAAATGCCGTTCAGTGTCTGTATGGGGAGGGAATAGGCCAGCGTGGGCTCCAGAGTTTCGACAAATTCGAATCCGGCAACATTGTGATAGAGGCAGAGCAGTCCGAAGGTGATGTCCCCCTCTTTGGAAAACCAGGTGGTGTATTCTCGTCCTCCGATGAGGCAATAGGAACGCGTAATGCCCTGTTCGATGAAATAAATGTTCCGGTCGATGATGCCGCCTTGTATGATGAGATGGCGGGGCGGAAAATGGTGGGGAGTGAAGTGGCGGGCCATTTCTTCAATGGAGCGGTCGGACACAGGGTAAAGACGCTGGATGGCTGTACGGATATTTGGAATGGCGTTCATCGGTTCTTTTTTTCTCCGGCGGTGCCTGTTTGTGCTGCCGGAGTTTTTATCGTGACATGAAAATGTGGTGTTGTCGCTATACTTTCAGGAAGATGTTCTGGCGGTAGAGAAAATAAAGGAAGGCCCAGCAGACGGCGATGTAGGCCGCTGCTGCCGTCAGGGGTTGTATCGTTTCGGGACAGGCCGCCACCACCCCTCCGAAGAGAGCGCGGCTGGTGTAATCGAAGCTGATGAACTCCTGTGCGAGGTAAATGGTGATGGAATTCATGCCGATGACGCGGAAGAAGAAAGTCCACTTCCGGCAGTTCCGCACGTCGATGACATAGTAGAACAGAGCGAAGAGCAATAGGGAAATGCCGCCGGCAACACAGGCAAATGAACTGGTCCACAGGTTCTTGTTGATGGGAAGTAGGCTGTCCCATGCCCATCCGGTGAGGGTAAGCAGGATTCCGGCAGCCAGCAGCAGCAATGTCTTCTTGTTTCCGGACTGCCGGCTCTTGACGACTTCGCCGGTGAGCATACCCAGCAGCGCGGTTCCGGTGGCGGGGAGGGTGCCCAGAATGCCTTCCGGGTCGTGAATGCCAAGATAGAGTTGGCCCGGAAGCAGCAGGCGGTCCACATAGCCGACGAGGCTGCCTTCCATGCTGAAGGGGTCGCCGTTACCGTCGGGAGCCGGACACAGGGCAAGCAGCATCCAGTAACCGATGAAGATGGCGGCTACGGTGGCGATGCGGGTACGTGTGGTGGTGTATTGAAAGAGCAGTGCGGCCAGCATCCAGGCTATGCCGATGCGGCCGAGTACGCTGGCGCAGCGCAGATGTTCGAAGTCGAAGTGGAGCAATCCGTTATAGACGAGGCCGAGCAGGACAAGCATCAGGGCACGGCGCACGGTGCGGAGGGCAATGGCTCCCCCGCTCCGTCCGGCCAGCCGCTGCTTTTCCAGTGAAAAGGGGAAGGAAACTCCGGCGATGAAAAGGAAAAGGGGAAAAATCAGGTCCTCGAAGGCCAGTCCGTGCCAGGGCACGTGCTGCATTTGCCGGGCAATGGCTTCTAAAGGGGCGATAGGACACCAGACTGCCAGGGAGGTGAGCAAGGTGCCGCCGCCCATGATGAAGAGCATGTCGAATCCACGCAGGGCATCGAGCGACTGCAGACGCCGGGACTCGTTGGGGCGGGACAGGGGAACTGTGGATGTTTCGGTCGTGTTTTTCATAGTTGTGAGGAGATGTCAAAGGGGTTACACATCAAAAGTCGGGGTAAAAATAGTGAATTTTCCTGAGGCGGTGCAACGCCTGTGACGGGAAATGTGGCAACCGGCGTTGTTTTCTGTGCTGGGCCCATCAGTCTGTGGTGGGTATGAGCCGGGAACGGGGACAGGGCGGATGCTGATTCCGGTAGTTGCGTGGAGGCGGAAAAAATTTTTTTTTCGTGGTTTCACATTGCCCTGCCCGTGGGGCGGGTCGCGCTTTTTCCCTGCCGGCTAAAGCACGCTAAAGATGAAGCGGCGTCGGCCCGTGCCGTAACTTTGCATTGTCGGGTGGAAATGACAGCGCCGCCCGTGCTCCCCCTTCTGCCGCCTGCGCCGTTTCGTCGTGCCAGTGCAGCGTTCTTGCGAGGCCACAGGGAAAGTTTCCTTTTAAAAAGGAATGAAAAAGTGCCGGCCGCTTTTCCTGCCTCACCCGTTGCGGACCGCAGTGTCCGCCGGCGTTCAGCACAGTCGTCCGGGAGGGAATTGCAAATCTGCCAGCTGTCGCCCTATTGTCGAATCTTTTAATGAATTGAGCAGCCATGTTGAAGTACAATGTCGTACCCATGAAAAACCCCATTGACAAGAGTGTGAAGTATTATGCCCGTCTGGTGCCCGTCACCCCGGTTACGCTCGACAGTCTTTGTGAAATCATCAGCCGTCAGTGCACGGTGACCGTTCATGACGTCAAGGCGGTGCTTTCCGCTCTGGAGGAACAGGTATACCAGCATTTGCGTAACGGAAACTCGGTGCGCCTGGGCGATTTGGGTTCCTTCCGTCCCACTCTTCGCAGCATGGGAGTTGAGCAGGAAACCGATTTCAACTCCTCCTACATTCAGAGTGTAAGCGTGCGTTTCAGTCCGAGCAGCAAGTTGCGTTTCGAACTGTCGAAGCAGAATCCTGCCGTTACGTTTCTCAATGCCAAGGAGGTGGTGAGCGGAAGCGACCAGCAGGAGGACGGCCAGTAACGGCCGGATGCCTGGAACAGGCAGTCGGGAAGGGCGGACCGGAACATGTCGTGTGGACACCGGTCCGTCCGGGACCGGCACTGGCCGGCAGAGTGTAGAATACAAGAAGGGGGCAACTCCCTAGTCAATTATTTTTATCACTAAAGATTAAGCAACATGAACAACGAAACGACACAGAAAAAGAATGTATGGGGCATTGTCGTACAAGCCATAATCGCTTTGCTGACAGCCCTTTCAGGTATTTTTACCGGTTGCCAACTGGCGGCTGTCTGACAGAGAGAACGGAGCGTGCCGGACGGTGCACCCCGTTATGTTTGTCAAAGTGGCATTGCGAAGCGTCTGAAATATTCTCAGTTGCCTTTATTTATTAAAAAAATAAAAAATACAAGAAAAGGGATGCTGAAAAAGGGTATATTTCAGCCGGAATGTGTAATTTTGTAAAAACACTTTTAATTACCTATCAGGATATTCTGTATTTCAGAGTATTGATCTAATTTGAAGCAAAGCAGCGGGTTTGCCGGGAGGCAAGTCCCGCTTGTTTTTTTATATGCCGTTTTTTCTTTGTTTTTCCCATTATGAATGGTGCGGCAGGCCCTTAAACATCTCCTGGCGGCAGGGTATTTCGGTTGAGTGAGGTATTATCTGTGTCGGATGGGTTTGATAAGAGGCTGTGCTTCAGAAAACTTTTTCCGTGTCCTTTCAGATTACGATGAACCACCAGTGCTGTTGTGTTTTATAAAAGAATATTTTTATTCGGCCAATCTTGAAAGCTACTTTTTTGTTTAAGTTGGTATATGCGATTAAAAAAATAAACAGCCGGGCTCAAGGTGTGACGCTATGTCTGGCGTTGAGTCTGGCTGTTGTGCATTTTTTATGATAAGGTTGCCCTTATTTGACTTCTTGAATAGCTTGTAGCAGAGCCTTAATATCTTCAGGATAGATATCGCCGATGTTGCCTATGCGGAAAGTGTCAGCTTCGGATATCTTTCCGGGGTATATGACGAATCCTTTGTTCTTCAACTTGTTATAGAAATCGGTGAAGTCGAAGTCTGTATCGGGATAGTAGAAAGAGGTGATGATACATCCTTGTTTTTCGTCGGGAAGTAGAGTCTTGAAGCCGAGTTTTCTCATACCCTCGACAAGAGTCCGATGGTTTTCTACGTAGCGGCGGTGGCGTGCCTCTATTCCTCCTTCTGCTTTTAGTTCCATCATTGCCTGATAGAAGGCCCGGACAACATGTGTCGGGGAGGTGAAACGCCATTTACCGTGTCCTTTCTCCATGGTTTCCCACTGGGCGTAAATGTCAAGTGAAAGAGAACGTGCGTTGCCTTTGGTTGCCATCAGTTTGTCTTTCTTTGCTATGATGAAACCAAAGCCAGGAACACCTTGAATACATTTGTTGGCGCTGCTGACAAGGAAATCGATACCTAATTTTTCTATGTCAATAGGTACACCGGCAAAACTGCTCATGGCATCGACAATGAAGGTGATACCCTTTCCTCTGATAACTTCGGCTACTTCCTCTATACGGTTCAATAACCCCGTGGTCGTTTCGCTATGAACCATAGACAGATGGGTAATATCCGGATTTTCCTCGAGTGCCTTTTGAGCGATTTCTCCTGTGATTAATTCGGTTTCGCTGAGTGAAACCAAAACATAGTTAATTTTGTAGTATTCGGCAATTTGTGCCATACGTTTACCGTATGCACCATTGGCCAGAATCAATAATTTGTCTTCAGGCCGTACCGCTGCGCCAATGGTTGCTTCTACACAATAGGTACCACTGCCTTGCAGGAGGACATCGGTATATTTTTCAGGGTTTAGTCCGGCAATTTCAAGCAGTCCTTTTCGTAAGGGGGTTACGATGCCTTCGTTATAATCTTTGTCCCATGTACACCAGTCTTGCAACATGGCTTTGCGTACAGTTTCTGTGGTGCTTAAAGGGCCTGGTGTCAGTAACAAATAATTTCTTTCCATTGTGTGGGCGATTTTTCTTTATAAGTTATGTAGTTTGTTGTGATTAGTAGAATCTGCTGGATTAGTTCTCCGTTGAAATTTGCTCTATGTAGGCGGGTAAATCGGTAATGCTGTCCAATACGGCATTGGCACCGGCTTCCAGCATTCTGCGACGTACTTCTCCCATGCGTGTTTTCAGTTCTTCGGGAGAAAGAGATTTTACCTCGTTTTCCGTCAGTCCTAGTTCGTTACTGCCTAAAATAATTCCAACGGATGTAACCTTGGCGTTGACTCCTTCCTTAATGTCTGCAATGGTGTCCCCGCACTTGATGACAGCGTCAACGGAAGGGATTCCCAAGTCTATCATATTCTGGTAAATCATGTAAGGATGAGGGCGGCCTCCGGGAAGATGATCAGAAGTGACGCAGTTGTCTGGTTTATATCCTCTTTTTTCAGCGGCAGGGATGACAATATCCATCATGGCCCGGGTATAGCCGGTTGTAGAGCCAATCTTGATGCCTTTATCTCTCAGTTGGGCAACGGTTTCGGTTATTCCCGGAATGGGGGTTGAATATTCTTCCAGAGTATCGAAAAGAATCTGTTGGAAATCGTTGAACCGGCCCATTACATCTTCTTCGTTGAAATCGCGTCCGAATTTTTGGAAGAAATCCTTTTTTACTCTGTCCAGGCTGAATAAGGCACGTATCTCCTCTATTTTTGTAAGCCCCATATACTGTCTTGTTTCGGCTGCTGTTACAGGTACACCGATTTTTTCAAAACTTTCCATGAAGGCTGCGACGGGGGCAAAACATCCGTAGTCAACGGTAGTTCCTGCCCAGTCGAAAATGATACATTTGATTTCTTTCATATTTGTTTTCTTATTTATTTTATCTGTTTATACCATGGTGGGTTGTTGTTCTCTTTGGGGTAAGAATGCCCTGCTTGTCTTTTTCCCGGTCTTGAGCGAGAACCAGATTGCACATCCGGCAAACAGGCAACAGCAGGATATCCCCAATATGATGACCATTGAATTGTAGAATTCAATCCAGTTTAACTCAGAGATGAAGAGTTCCTTGAAAATTAATACGCATACGGTGCCTAGATAACCCACGAAATCGATAGTGATAATAAAGAAACCTACATTTCCCTTGATGTTGAAACAGGAGACGAAGCGTTCAAAGAACAATGTCTGGAAACTCAGATAAGCTGTATACAATCCTAGGCTTTGGATAAACAGCCATGCGATGGGTGGTAATTGCAACTGGTCATAATAGTAAGCAACGCCAACTAGACCGGCCATTCCTGAAGCTACAAGCAAAAGCAAGATATATAGAACTTTCTGGTGTTCACGAATCATGGAAATTTGCAGGAACATGAGCAGGATGATAACGGTAACTGCAGAATCGATACCGCTGAATACCCAGGATGAGAATCGGGTGGTGTCCACCAGTTTTACAAGAAAATCTTCTTTAATGTCCTGCATCACAGTAATGAACAGATTGGCCACAAACAACATGGTCAGGACGGCAGCAAAACTGGAAAAGATCTTTTTGCGTTGCGACGCGTCCATGGGCACCCGTTTTGTGCAGCAGGCAATGTCTTCTGCGGTAGGTTCCGGCAGTGCGTTCAGGACGAATCCTAGTATGATAAGCAAGATAAAAGCCACCGCACCTATTGTAGCGGGCATCCAGAACGGATCAACGCCCAAATCCTGTATGAGAAAAAGGCCAACTGACTTGGCAAGTCCGGAACTGAAGGCGATGCTTAACCCCATTATGCTGGCCAATATGCCACTAAGCTTGCGTCCTTCCAAAAAACTGAAAATGACTCCCCACATACAGCCTAGAGCAAGTCCATTGAAAAACAGGGCAAAAATGTTGTACGGAACGGGTAGTACGGCAAAGGCAAGAAGAGCAAGTTCTGCCAAGGTGACGGAACCGACGATGAAGCCAAGTCTGTGTTCTCTTTTCAGTTCGGAAATAAATTTGATGCCCAAAAGTTTGGAGAGCATGTAGCCTGCAATCTGTATGATACTGGTTGCCGTTTTGTAATCCATTCCCATAAATTCCAGTCTATCAAATGTGGCTGCCGTAAAAGGTTTTCGCAAGGCATATACCAAGGCATAGGAAAGCAATGCCGCTCCGCCAGCCCATAAGATGAAAAGAATATCCGATTTTTTTGCCGTTTTCATGTTTGTTTTCGATGCCGTTGAATTTTGTTGCAAAAGTAGAAGTAAAGAGTTTCAAATCAGCGGCAAATAGATAACACTTCGGTAAAAGAACAGTTTCATTTTTGTTACAAGATAGCAGTTTCCGGTAAAATGTATTATTTCAGAAAATTGTCATTCTGTCTTATTCTGTGGAGAAGACACTTTGACCGATGTAAGCGGATTCCGTTTGTGTCAGTCTTTTCCGCGTAAAACCGAAGATAACGAAAACAGACATTCCCGCCCCGCGGTAGCAGAACCGTAGGACGGGAATGAATTGAACGGGTGTAAGTGGGGGTATTACTTCATCGGCAGGATTTCTATCCAGTAGTTGTCCGGGTCGTGGATGAAATACAGGCCCATCGCCTCGTTTTCGTAGCATACGCAGCCCATTTCCTTGTGGAATTTCCTCACTTCGTCGTAGTCGCCTTCCACTCTCAGACACAGGTGGCTTTCGTTTTCTCCCAGTTCATAGGCTCCCTCGTGGTCGCGCAGCCAGGTCAGTTCGAGCAGGAAGCTCGTGGCATCGTCGGTGAGGTATACCAGGATAAATGAACCGTCGGCCGCCTCCTTGCGGCTGGTTTCGTGCAGTCCCAGCGCCTTCTGGTAGAATTCCAGGCTACGTTCCAGCTGGGTAACATTGATGTTGAAATGGTCAAAACGTCCTTTTACTTTCATTGTGTATGGATAATAAATAAGTTTATAAAATGTGTTCAAAAAGCATGTCCCTTCCTGTTGGCGGGCATCAGTTGCCTTCCGGCAGCCAGCGGCAGAGGGTATCCGGGGAGAATTCCCATAAGGTTATTCCCTGTATTTCTCCTTTCCCCATTTGGAAGGCTTGGGGCCCATGTGCAGGATTAATGTACCTCCTGCCTGCAAATCCGCGTGCGTCAGGTAACATTTGTTATAACGTGCACCGTTCAAGGTCGCATGCTGGATATAGATGTTGTCGGCACTGTTGTTTTGGGCTTCGATGACAAACGTCCGCCCTTCTCCCACCTTGAATGCTGTGCGGTTGAATACCGGGCTTGTGATTTCGTAGCGCAAGTCTCCCGGACACACCGGATAAATGCCTGCCGCGGCTAATACGTACCAGGCCGACATCTGGCCCACATCTTCGTTTCCTACCAGTCCGGTCACAGAATTATGATAAGCATTTCTGCAAATATCACGTGACCATTTTTGTGTCAGGGCAGGCTCTCCCAGGCGATTGAAGAGAAACGGGATGTGGTGTACCGGTTCGTTGGCATGATTATAGTAATCATTCCACAAATAGTTCCGAGGGGTTTTGGCAAACATATCCTTCAAATCGGCAAGTGCCTTTTGGCGGCCTCCCATCAAGGCAACCATACCCTTAATGTCGTGAGGCACAAACCAACCTTGCTGATAGGCATTGCATTCCATGCATCCGTAGCCTTCCTGCAGTCTTCCTTTTTCCGGCAAAGGTACAAAATCTCCTTTTTCGTTACGTGGGCGGAACCATCCGTATTGCTTGTCGAAAAGCGAGGCGTAGGATTTTGATTTCTTTTCAAAGAATTCCTTGTCTTCTTTTTTTCCGAGCCATCCGGCCAGTTGCGCCATACACCAGTCGGTGTAAGCATATTCCAGCGTGTGCGACACTCCTGTTCCTCCCGGTGTATATCCTTGGGCGCCGTTGCCGAATTTTCGTGACGTATTGACTGCATAGCGGTAAGCTTTTTCCACATCATAGTCGCGTATGCCTTTCGAATAGGCGTCACACAGCACGGATATGGCCGGATTGCCCAACATACATCCCGAATAGGCGTTCAGCAACTCCCAGCGTTCCAGATATTCGTTTCCGCTCTGGTCGGCTATTTCCACTAACGAATTTATCAAATCGTTGACCAGTTGCGGATGGATAATGGTTTGCAGCGGCATCTGGCTGCGGAATACGTCCCATCCGCTGAATATCGTGCGTTTGTTGAACGAGTGGGTGCGATGAATCTGCTTGTCCGCTCCTATGTATTCCCCGTTTACATCGCTGCATATTCTCGGGTCAATCATCGTGTGATACAAGGCGGTATAAAATATCGTTCTGTCTTCTTCGCTTCCTCCGCTCACGGTTACTTTTGCCAGCGCATCATCCCATAATTTGCGGCACGTGGCGTGTACCTTGTCGAAATCCCAGTCCTTGATTTCGGCTTTCAGGTTCTCCTCCGCATTTTTCATGCTGGTAAATGAAATTCCGCTTTTCAGCAGGATTTGTTCTCCGGCCTGAGTGTCAAAATTGGCATAGAAACCGATATGTTTGCCTTTGAATGATGACACCGAAGGATAAATCGACGCGTTGCGGACTGCATTCTGATAACGCTGGCTCTCTACATCCTCACGCTTGCGGTTCCATCCGTTCGGAATGTCTGCCGACCATACACCGTAATCCCGGAAGGGCTTTGAGAAACAGGCATAGAAATAAACCGTATAGTCAGCCTTTCCACTTCCGTTGCCCCAACCTCCGCCTTCGGGAGTACACAGCATCCAGCCTTTGATGGTATGGTCGTCCACCACCTCTATTTCCTGGAAGACTGATGTTCCGCCCACCCGGCGGGCCAAATCAATCTGTATGCGCGAACTTTTGCTTTCAGGATAGGTAAACCGCAGCATTCCGCTATGTGGCAGGGCTGTGGCTTCCGCCTTTATGTCATAGTCCGTTAATTGGACCACATAATATCCGGCCGCAGCTTTTTCGCTCTGCTTGTCATATCGTGAGCGGTAACCGTCTTCGGGCGAAGCGGCACTGCCCGCTGCCGTGTGGAGCGGGCCAACCGTAGGCATTACCAGAAAATTGCCCAGGTCACCATACCATCCGATGCCCGACATCTGCGTAAAGGCAAAACCTTCTATTGTGGTGTGTTCATAACTGTAGCCGGGACCGTTGTCTCCTCCGGTAATGGTGTTCGGACTCACCTGCACCATGCCGAATGGGGCTGTGGCTCCTGGAAATGTTTTGCCTAACCCGTGGCTGCTTCCGGCAAGTCTGGTACTTGTCGTTGCACCGATTAGCGGATTCACGTAAGATGACAGAGGACGGAGGTCCGTTCCCTCGCCGGCAGTCTGGCCGAAGCATACGGATGATGCCAACAGCAAACCGCAGATTGTTCGTAAGAAACTCATGGCCATTGTAGTATTTTCTTTTTTCATGGATTATTGGTTTTATAAACGGATGGATAGCCTTAATGCCTCCTTCGGGTGCACGTGGAGTGAATTATGAGAAGTGGAAAATAATATTGATTGATATACAGGTATTTATAAAGAGTTTTTACTAGAGTCTTCGAAATCAAAATTACAGAATTATTTTGTATGACAGATGATGCCGGGTGTTTTTTTTGCTACGCTGACGGCAATTTATTGGTTTTGCCTTGCAGCGGTGCCCCAATCGTCGGAGCGTTCTTCTGCCCGGGCAGCCTTCGTGCCCGCCATGAAGCCTTTCGCGGTGCAGGCGGACCACCCCGTCTGAGGGTACATCGCCTTGAGCAGGTTTATGGGGACGGGCCATTCGGCCTTCTTTACCGAAGGGCCACATCACGGTTTTACAGTCCTTACTTTCGTAAAAACTAAAGTACCGTTAGAAAATTCTGTCAGTACTTTAGTTTTTACGAAAGTAAGGACTGTTTTTGCGGTGAAAAAGTTAAGACAGTGTGTTTAGTCTCTTTGTCGTAGGTATAACGGACTTACGTTTGATAAAAAAATGCAGGCCATCCGGAGGGCGGGATGATAAATATAACTACTTTTGCAGGGTAATACCTCTTAAGGGTATCCATGCTTGGAAAAACATACTTGCAGCCATACGGTTTTCGGCAAAGATGTGTGGTTGTTCTGCCCCGGTTCATAAAAAAACGTGTCTTCGCCGTCGGCCGGTGAAAAAGCATAAGGACACGAAGCATGAGGGCATCACCTTGTCGTCCGGTCATGATGTGAACGGTTGCGCTGCAGTTCTCTGGATGATTATGTTTTCAATTCAATATACTATGAAAAAAAAGTTACTGGTTTGTGTTTCGATTTTCTGTTTCTTCTGTTGGGGAAAACTGTCCGCACTGCCCGTCCATACGGTTGACTGTGCAGCGGCAGAGCCCGGGGAAGTATCTGTTTCTCATCAGTCTGTGCATGTGCAGGGGCAGTCAGGCTGTTGGGCAGGGGTTGATGAGGATGTTGCGGACAATTCCGTCAATTTCCGAATCCTTCAGTTCAATATCTGGCAGGAAGGAACATCTGTTCCCGGAGGCTATGAGGCGATTATTAACGAAATTGCTCGTTCCGAAGCCGATTTCATTACCCTTAGCGAAGTGCGCAATTACAGCGAGGATATTACGGCAAAAATGTGCAGGGACCTGGAAGCAAAGACCGGAAAGAAATATTATTCCTTCCGTTCTGATGACAGCGGCATTCTCTCCAGGCATGCGATAGGCCGCCATAGTGCGGTGTTCCCGTTGCGTAATGACCGCGGCTCAATCTATAAGGTGGTGACTTCCATTGCCGGAAAGCGTGTGGCTCTTTATACCGCACATCTGGACTATACGCATTACGCCTGCTATTACCCGAGAGGCTACAATGGCAATTTCCAGAAACTGGACGGCCCTGTGACCGATACGGACATCATCAGGCAAAACAATCTGGAATCGCTTCGCGATGAGGCCATAGCCAGTTTCCTGGTTGATGCCCAGGCCGAAAAACAGGAAAATTCGTTGATATTCCTGGGGGGTGACTTTAATGAGCCGTCCATGCTGGACTGGGTTTCTTCCATGAAGTCCCGCTATGACCACAACGGCGTGGTATATGAATGGGACCAGTCAAAGACGCTTCTGGATGCCGGATATAAAGATGCTTATCGCGTGATTTATCCCAATCCTCTCACCCATCCGGGCATCACTTATCCTTCCGACAACAAGGATAAAAGAACGGACCAGCTGACGTGGGCCACGGAAGCCGATGAACGGGAGCGTATTGACTTCGTGTATTATGCCCCGTGTGAAAATCTTTCTGTTGTCAGCGCCCGGATGGTAGGCCCTAAGGGCACGATTGCCTATAACAAACGGGTCGACGAAGAAACGGAAGACCAGTTTATCGAACCCCTCGACGTATGGCCCAGTGATCACAAGGCGGTTCTCATTGAATTCAAACTGGAAAATGTGGACCCCAATGCGCCCGACTTGGAATTTCCTGAGGATAATGAGGAATACAAAGCCCTGGTCAAGGCTTCGACGGCCGATGATAAAGTGTGCTATCGCATCAGAAGTGCAGAAACCGGATTGTATGCATGCCGTGATTTGTTGGGACGCAACATCGCGCTGATTGATGAAGAGCGTGCGGCGTATGATGCCAAGGCATACTGGTGGTTTGAGCATGGTGCCGCCCAGGATAATCATTATGTCGTGAGAAACCTGGGCAGTAATGACAACTGCTGCCTCTATGCGCTGGACAATACTTTCCGCAATGGCGACGACACGGAATGGTATCTCTTCAAGGAAGACAATGGCACCTTTGTCATCAATTATGACAAGCAGACGGCCTATGTCTGGACCGAGACGGACAATGGCATCTGCAACAACAGCAATGCTGCAACCGGGGATAAAAACCGCATACATTGGATTTTGGAGGAAGTTCCCTCCGGGGAACAGCCCGCTCCGGGATTGCAGATTTCCAATGATAAGGCAAGATATTATTACACGTTGCTGAACTATCAGAATGAAAAGTATTTTGCCAAGGCCACTGCCGGCGATGCAGTGATGGAAACCATAAAGGATGCAGCCGACAAGGCGTACTATTGGTTCATTGAAGATGCGGGGACCCAAGGACGTTATTATATCCGGAACCTGGCTTGTCCTGAACTTTATTTTGGCGCTTCCGGTGCCAATTTCGGTACGGAACCGACAGAATGGACTTTGACGCCTTCGCGGGTGGGGCCTGACCAGTATAGCAGCAAGGATTGCGTTTCACTTAACACGGCCTTCGTGTTAAGAAAGAACGGTAGCGACAGCCAGGTGCTGTCCTACAATTCGCAGACTGACGGTTCGGGACTCTGTCTGTGGGCAACCGATGCTCCGGACAACACCTGGTGCTGCGATGCCTGGATTTTCCAGCAGCATCAGTTGTCCGACGAAATAACGGGCATAGCTTCCCTGCAAGGCGAGGAGGGCAGCCGGATGCCGGTTTATGATTTGAGCGGCCGCAAAATGCTCCGGGCTCCCAAAGCCGGCATTTACATACAAAACGGCAAGAAATTTATTGTACCCTAAAAAAGCAAAATGTTCCCGAAACAGTATTTTTGAGGACAGGTTTCAGATTTTGTAAATGAGAGGGGGAGCAAGTGCGAATACCGGCATTTGCTCCTTTGTTTTTTTATAATGACCAGTCGGGATGCCCGGTTGCCCGATAGCGGTAAGGACGGAAAAAAGAGGCGGGGAGCCTGCATGTACGTGTGGTGGTACATGCCGGTTCCCCGCTGTGTTCGGGCTTCGGAGAAGCCTTGCCTGGTTTTACTGGATTTCGATGATGCGGTTTTCCTGTTTCCGTTCTTCCTGTTGTTTCTTGGGCAGGCTGATGGTCAGCACACCGTCGTTCACCGAGGCACTGATTTGTTCCTTCTCCACGTCTTCGGGCAGGACGAGTGCCTGTTGGAATTTCGAGTAGGAGAATTCGCGGCGCAGATATTTCTTGTCGTTGTCCGTGTTCTCGTTTTTCTTTTCCATCGAGATAACCAACTGGTTGTCGTCGTTCAGCTGTACGTGGAAGTCTTCCTTCGTCATGCCCGGAGCGGCTACTTCTATTTTATAGTCGTTTTCGTTTTCGATGACGTTGACAGCCGGTGAGGTGGATTTCATTCTGTTGAACATCCAGTCATTGTCAAAGAAATCACTGAAAATACTGGGCATCCAGTTACTGGTTTCGTTTCTTCTAATCGGCATCATAATCATAACCTCCTGTTTTTTGGTTTTATGTTTTTATTTTTTTCTTTTCTCTTCTGAATTTCCTTTCGGTCGTTCACCCGGAAAAGTGCAAACCATGTGCCTTCCGGCACAGTCTGCCGGTGGCGGCTTTTGCTTTTAACCCTTGTTATACAGCGGCTTCCCGATTTTAAGTTTCTGTAAACATTGGGTCGGACAAAAGTTCGTCTGGTTGCCAGAAAGTCATGACAAATTGTCGGCCGGGGCGTTGGGTGCTCCGGTTCGTCGCGTCGGATGAAAGCAAGCGGACGAACCTGCAGTGAGGCCGTCCGCTTCCGTTTATTTCATGTCATTTTCAAATATGGTGCGCTGTTCCTGCGCTTCAGGCAGACTCCAGTATCTGAAATATTCGATTTCAAATTCGCCGCCGTTGTCCGCGTCCGAGGGGAGCCCCCACCAGGAGGGAAAGGCTTCGCTGTCGAAGTTGATGGTTTCAGGCGAGTGCCAGAAGTCGTTTTTCCTGCGGCGTATTTCCTTGCCGTCGACGTACCACACGATTTCGTCGCGTGTCCATTTCAGTCCGGCCACCAGATAGCGGTCGGCCCAGGGCACAGTGGAGGTGTGGGCCACATGGTCGCTCACCTGGAGGCGTTCGGGCTTGACGATGAAGTGGCTCGTGGCATAATAGGTGAGCGGCATGGCGGGGGCGCTGTCGTGGCGGCCGCAGATTTCGAAAATGTCGATTTCCTCCTGTTTGACGGAATCCTGTATGTAGAGCCAGAAGGCGCTCGAAAGGGCCGACTTCATGGGTTTGCACTTGATTTCAAAGAAACCGTAGAGCACCTTTTTGCGGCTTTGCACGGCAGCCGACGTAAAAGTGTGATAGCCTTCGGGAGCGTCCTTCACCTCTTCGCGTTTTCCGCTGAGGATGAGTTTCCCGTTTTCCACCCTTACATTCTCGCGCCGGAAGAGTGAAGGCTGGCGGCCCAGCCAGGTCGGGTTATGGTCATACCATTTGGTCGTGTCGAGGGCATCGCCTTCAAATTCGTCGCTGAGTTCTTCGTTGTACACCCATCCCTCCATATTTTCGGATACGGTGGGTTGTGGGGCCTGGTGGCCGGTGGAGCAGGCGCAGAGAGTCAGTGCGAGCACTCCCGGGAGAAAGATTGTTTTTTTCATAGTTTATATAGTTATGAGTTAGAAGGATACAAGTATATGGTGAAAGGCGAGCGCGATGGCAAAGCCGGAACGATGTTTCCGGAGTTTGACAGGGCCGGGCCGTCTCTTATCTTCTACAAATATAATGAAAGGTCCGGCAATGGCCAATGGAAAACACCGTTTTCTGTTGCCCTTTGCCGAGCCGCCTGCGTGCCCGGTTTTTCGCTGTGCTGCTTGCCGTTGTGACAAAAAATGCCGTTCCTGTGTTTCCTCTCCCGGCTTGTTCGTGGAAAATGCGGCGTGTGTCTGTTGTGGCATAGTGTATTTCCGCATTTTCCATGGTGCCGGGCTGGCTTGCCGGCTCCGGATGAGGCGGTTCCGGGCGGGGAGATCCTGTTCCTTCCGGTTAAAACTCTTTTTATCAGCGTGCTACTCCTTTTTCCCTGCGATAGTCTCTCGGAGCGGTTGCCTTTCTTTCCGTGTCCGGCACGTAGGGAGTCCGGCAGCCTTTCTGACGGGCTTATTGTATATGATACCCCATTTTAAGGCTTGATATGCAATGTTTTAACATAAAATTTTTATCCGAAACCCTTGTCCGGTTCCGGGAGATTGTCTATATTTACAAAGCCATTACATCTATCCCATCGAAAATCCATAGAAAGGGCAAATCTTTCCACGTTTCCTTTTTCCTTTCAGCCGTTTGTGGGCGGGAGGGACAGCGGAGAGAACTTTCCGGATGTATTGAAAAACATGCCTATGAAATCTTTTTTGTTTTCCTGCTGTCTGTCGGTATGTACTTTCCTGGCCACCGGTTGCACCGACCGCGCCATCCGTACACGGGTGGCGGAACATCCGGCCACATTCTGCAATCCGCTGAATCTGGACTACCGGTTTATGAAAATCCAGGGAGGTGCGGGCATTCGTGAGGCTGCCGACCCGGTTGTGGTCCGCTTCAAGGACAAGTATTTCCTGTTTGCCTCCAAATCGTCGGGCTATTGGTGTACCGACGACTTTACCGAGTGGAAGCATATCATCGTGGAAGAGCCGGTATTGCCCATCGAAGACTATGCACCCGGCATTTTCCTGCACGACGGGGCCGTTTTCTATGTCGGTTCGTCGGGCGGCCGTGCCACTCTTTATAAGTCAACCGACCCGGCCTCGGGCCGTTGGGAGAAGGTGAAGGACATCCTGTCCTATTGGGACCCAGCTTTCCTGGTGGAGGGCGATAGCCTTTATCTTTATTATGGCAGTTCGCCGGTCAATCCTATCTTCGGACAGACTTTCCGTCTGTCCACGCTCGAGGAAACGGGGCCGCGGGTGCCCTGTCTGAACAGCGACACGGCAGCGCATGGCTGGGAGCGTTCCGGCGAGCGTCATGAGCTGCAGCAGCGTCCTTATCTGGAAGGAGCGTGGATGACACGCCACAACGGGCGCTACTATCTGCAATATGCCGCTCCCGGCACACAGTGGAAGACCTATGCCGACGGCGTGTATGTGTCTGCTTCGCCGATGGGGCCTTTCACCTATGCCGAAAACAGCCCCGTGTCCTATAAGCCCACCGGCTTCATTGGCGGTGCCGGCCACGGCTGCCTGTTCCAGGTGGGTGACAACTACTGGAAGGCGGCCACCAACTCCATTTCCGTGCGCCATTGGTTTGAACGCCGTCTTTCCTTCTATCCTTCCGGCTTCACGGCCGACGGCCATCTCTATACCGATACTTATCTGGGCGATTATCCGCTCTATCTGCCCACCGGAAAGAAGGGGCAGCCCTTGCGTCCCGACTGGATGCTTCTTTCCTTCAGAAAACAGGTGAAAACCTCTTCGCAGAAGGAAGGGCAGGCTGCCTGGCTGGTTGACGAAGACGCCCGCACGGCCTGGGTGGCCGAAGGAAACGGACCTGGTGAATGGGTGGAAATCGACCTGGGGCAGGAAGCTACCGTACATGCCATACAGGTGAACTACGATGAATATGGTGCCACCCGCCAGGGCTTGCAAACCGATGTGTACCAGAGCTATGTGCTGTATGCGTCGTACGACGGGAAAACGTGGAGTGTTATTGCCGACAAGCGGGACAAGACCACCGATACGCCCCACGACTATGTGGAGTTTGAAATACCTTTCCGGGCCCGTTACATCAAGTGGCAGAACCAGGCGTTTACGCTTTCCGAAAATGTTTCGTTGCGCGAACTTCGTGTCTTCGGCAAAGGTCGCGGAAAGGCACCGGAGCGGGTAGGCCGCGTGACGGCCGTTCGCCAGGCCGACCCCTGTCGGGCGGTGGTGGAATGGGAGCCGGTGGAGGGCGCCGAGGGATATATTGTCCGGGCAGGCATCAGTCCTGACTGCATGCACCTGAACTTTCAGGTGACCGACAGTACCCGTTACGACCTCACGGCACTCAACCGCGCCGCCGGCTATTGTGTGGCGGTCGATGCCTATAACGCCAATGGGCTGACGCGCGGGAAGACCCTCCGGTTGCTGCCCGCGGAATAAAAAAGGGGGGGAGATGGGAGACCGTCCTTCCGGTTGCGGCTTCTCGCGGGAAGGTTGCGGGAACGGATGTTTCCATCCGTTGCGGCCCGTCCGGACTTCCGCTGAGCCCTGTTGACCTGATGCAGAACGCTCTTGTGAACGGTTTTGCCGGTCACGTATTGTTTAATAAATGTATTTTGTTGGTGGATGGTGCACTCCAACAGGAGCAGGAAACGCTTCTGTGGGGTGCACTTCCTTTTTGCGTGCCTTTTCCGTGTCTGCGGGGATGGAGTCCGCGTGCCCTTTTCCTGGCTGGCCGGCGCAGGCTGGTGTGCGGATGGAAAATGTATCATTATGTTCATCAATATTAAATGCTTTTGTAATATAGTTTCCATTCTTTTGTATCACACAAAATGGAAAGAAAAATGGAACTAAGACCGCATTACAGAACAATTGTCTTGTCAGACATTCATTTGGGAACGACGCATTCAAAGGTGGATGAAGTCAGCGATTTCCTGAGTACCGTGGATTGTGACCGCCTCATTCTGAACGGCGACATTATCGACGGGTGGCATTTGCAGAAATCCGGCGTAAGGAAGTGGAAAGCCGAGCACACCCGTTTCTTCAAGATTATCATGAAGATGATGGAAAAATGTGGCACAGAGGTGATTTACGTCCGCGGCAACCATGATGATTTTCTGGACAATCTGGTTCCATTGCAGTTTTCCAGCATCAGCATTGTCCGCGACTACGTTCTTGAGAGCAACGGGCGTCATTATTTTGTTACCCACGGCGATGTCTTCGACAGGGTTACCACCGAAATGAAATGGCTGGCAAAACTGGGAGACGTGGGCTATACGCTGCTGCTCTGGCTCAACGGCATGTATAACAGGTATCGCGCAAAGCACGGCAAGCCCTATTACTCCCTGTCGCAGGCCGTCAAGCAGAAGGTGAAGTCGGCCGTTTCGTATATTTCCGACTTTGAGCGCGTACTGGTGGATTTTGCCCGCAAGCGCGAGTGCGACGGCGTGATATGCGGTCATATCCACCACCCGGAGAACAGAATGATTGACGGCATACATTATTTGGATTCCGGCGACTGGGTGGAAAGCCTTTCCGCCCTCATCGAGGACGAAAGCGGCCAATGGGAAGTGGTGTATTATGCCGACATCCGTGCGTCTGTGCATCCGTCGGAAAAGTTAACCCTGTTATCTGCTGCATCATGAAATTCCTGTTTATCGTTCAGGGCGAGGGGCGTGGGCATCTCACGCAGGCCATGACGCTGGAAAACGCCCTTCTCCGCAACGGCCACGAGGTGGTTGAGATACTTGTCGGCAAAAGCGGAAGCCGCCGTCTGCCCGCTTTCTTTACCCGCGGCGTGCAGGCACCCGTAAGGCAGTTCCTGAGTCCGAATTTTCTTCCCACTCCCGCCAACAAGCGGGTGAATCTTCCGCGCAGCGTGTGGTATAACGTCAGGAAACTGCCGGAATATGCAGCCAGCATGCGCTACATTGACGAGCGGATCAGGCAGACCGGCGCCGACGTGGTCATCAACTTTTATGAACTGCTCACGGGGCTGACCTATTTCTTCCACCGTCCCCGCGTGCCGCAGGTGTGCATCGGCCATCAATACCTCTTCCTGCACAAGGACTTCGACTTGCCCGGCAGGCACAGGTGGAGCCTGAAACTGCTGAATCTGTTTTCACGGCTGACGGCCTTGGGAGCGTGCGAGCATCTGGCGCTGTCCTTCCGGGCGATGAAGGATGACGCCAGGAGGAAAATCAGAGTGGTGCCTCCCCTGTTGCGGCAGGAAGTGTTCAGGCAGAAAACGACGGCCGGCGACTACATTCACGGCTATATGGTCAATGCAGGCTTTTCGGAATGTGTGATGAGGTGGCACAGCCGTCATCCGGAGACCCCCCTGCGCTTTTTCTGGGACAGATGGGGAGAGCCTGCCGTCAAGGAGGTCGATGCGTCGCTGACGTTTTATCAGCTGGACGATGTGGAGTTCCTGCGCCAGATGGCGGGCTGCAAGGCCTATGCCAGCACGGCGGGCTTCGAGTCGGTTTGCGAGGCCATGTATCTGGGCAAGCCGCTGATGATGGTGCCGGCACACATCGAGCAGGAATGCAATGCGCATGACGCCATGAAGAGCGGGGCAGGCATTGTCGACGACGATTTCGACCTGAGCCGGCTGCTCCGGTTTGCCGGGCATTACAGGCCGGACGAGCGCTTCCGGGCCTGGGCGAATTCGGCTGAATACCGCATCATCAACGAGCTCGAAACCCTGGAGCCGAGTGCGTTTGTGCCCGATATGTATAGGGTGGAGGAATATGCGTAGCGCGCCTCCGCTGCCGGCGTCGTCCAGTTTCCGTGTCGCGGTTCTTTGTGTTTTCAACCGGCAGATTCGTGCCGGTACGGATTTTTTCATTAACTTAGCCCACCCGTACCTTAATGCCGGCTGGTTCCGCCGGTCCGGGCGGGAAGAAGAAACTGTAGAATAAGGTAATAAAAATATACTGAAAAACAATGAACCGCAAACTGTTACTGTCAATGGCGCTGCTGTCGGGACTGACGGCCGGCGCACAGAAAATCAATGTGGTGACCGACCTGGCCCACGAGTTTTCCTTCTATGCCGACAACCGCTTCCACTCGCAGTATCTGAAAAATCAGAACTATGCCACCAACTGGTGCAACCTCTCCAACTTCGACTTCTCCAACGCCAACCTTCTGGTGCTTCTGGGTTGTGACAACCGCATCGGTTACGACGAGAACGATGTGGCTGCCATCACGAAGTTCGTGAAGTCGGGCGGCGGCGTGGTCATTCTTTCCTCCACAGGTGCCGAGTCGCAGAACCGCCTGCTCAAGGTGTTCGGCGCGCAGATGGACGGCAATGCCGCTGCACCGCTCAAGGTAGTGGGCAAGGGCATCACCGCCAGCCAGGTGGAGGGCGGCGGCCATCAGGTGCTCCGCTTCGATGAGGCGAAGAAGTGGAACACCATTATCGAGGACGCCGAGGCGCGCCCCCTCATGGCCTATTCCAAATACGGCAAGGGACATGTGCTCGTGGCCTCCCGTTCGCTGGCCGGCAGCAACCCCGACGCCTCCGACTCCATCAATGTCAACGTGTGGAAGCCCGTGCTCCGCACCGTCGCTTCCGGCAAGACCGTCAAGCCCGGCCGTCCCTTCGGTTCGCGTGGCATCGGCGAGCTGGAACACGTGGAGCAGAAATCCACCTTCACCCTCATGTATAACGACTACATGAAGCCCTACGCCTCCGCCATGTCCGACATCGCCGAGCGCTGCATTCCCGTCATCGAGCGGCGCATGGGTGTGCCTCTGGCGCCCGGCATGGGCTCGAAAATCGCGCTCCTTGCCACCGGTGGCGGCGGATTCTCCTCGGGCGATGTCATCGCGCTCGCCGTTTGGTGGGGCGACTTCCCCAAGCGGGAGGACAGCATGATTGAATTCATCACCCACGAGTCGGTACACTCCTGGGTGCTCCCCCTGCCCGAGGTGTGGAATGAACCGATTGCCACCTACGTGGGCGACCTCGTCATGTGCGACATGGGCTATCCCGAAGAGGGCCTCAAGCGCATCAACGCACAGATTGAATCGGCCCGGCGCTTCGACCCCAACATGGACAAGTATGACCTCGACGGCACCGACCGCAACGGCAACAAGGTGGAAGCTGCCGGCATGCGCGAAATCCACTGGGGAAAGACCTACTACATCTTCGAGCTCCTGCGCGTGAAGCATCCCGACTTCCTGGCCCGTTATTTCCAGATGAAGCGTTTCCTCATTTCCCGCAAGAAAATCACCCGCTATGACATCCACAACACGGTGGCCGTCATGAGTCTGGCCCTGGGCGAGGACCTCTTTGGTTTCTTCAACAGCAAGGGCATCAAGGCCGACCCCGCCAAGGCGGAAATCCAGCTGTAGCCCCTTCCCGCCTACCGCGGACGGGGCAAGGCCTTTGCCCCGGCAGGTCAGGCTGCTCGCGGGCGGAAGAAAAAATAGCGTCGGGAATCACCTGCCGCACGCATATAACCCTGTCGGACGCACCCAGCCGGTGTGCCCGGCAGGGTTCTGTTTTGCCGCCGTTTATCGGCGGTGCGTCCGTGCATTGCAGGAGCATCGGTGTGCCTGGAAACATGCGGGAAGCGTTGCGTGTGTTTTTTGTATGTATCCCGATGAACGTGCGAAAATGATTGCGGTGTAGGGACGTACCGATGAGGTGCGTCCGACGTTTATTCAGCGTGCCGTTGTTTCCCATCTCGTGCCGGTGTTTATTCAACGACGGCCGTTAATTTGTTGTATCTGGTCCTTTGTTGACGCATCCGCCGGTGAATTGACACGTCGGACGCACCTCATCGGTACGTCCCCCTACATCGCGCCCTGTTTGCCCGCCACCATTCATCGGAGATGCCCCGAAAACAATCCTTACTTTAGGAAAAACAATTCAGCCGACAGTTTTTTCTAAAGTAAGGACAGTTTTTTCTGTTCCTAGTTTTGTTTTTCCCGTCTTTGTGCCTGTTGCCGATGGTCCGTGCGCAAATCCTTTCGGCCCGCCGGGTTGTGAATAGCTTTCAAATTAGTATCTTCGCACATTGAAGACAACTTTCGATAACGTAAAAAATCCGGCTTTCCGTTGTGAATAGCTTTCAAATTAGTATCTTCGCACATTGAAGACAACAGACCTCGTCGCCTTCCTCGTCGAATTCGGGTTGTGAATAGCTTTCAAATTAGTATCTTCGTACATTGAAGACAACCATCTGGATTTCGACCAACGACTGCACCGCGTTGTGAATAGCTTTCAAATTAGTATCTTCGTACATTGAAGACAACGGTAGCTAAGGAAATCCGTAAGGATAGAATGTTGTGAATAGCTTTCAAATTAGTATCTTCGTACATTGAAGACAACGCAAGGATTTGTCGGAGCTGATGCAGTCGGGTTGTGAATAGCTTTCAAATTAGTATCTTCGTACATTGAAGACAACATGATAAAGACTATATTAATAGCTGTCAGTGTTGTGAATAGCTTTCAAATTAGTATCTTCGTACATTGAAGACAACCGGCAACGCATTCCAAACCAACGTAATTCAGTTGTGAATAGCTTTCAAATTAGTATCTTCGTACATTGAAGACAACAAGATTGACCAAGAAATTGAGCAGTCAAAGGTTGTGAATAGCTTTCAAATTAGTATCTTCGTACATTGAAGACAACTTAATCTTAGCAAGTAGTTGTTTGATAGATAAATAGGTGCGAACTTAGAAAATAAAAAAGATTGTCTTCATAAAGAAAGGAGATTCCTGCAGCGTAAAAAAAGCGGAGTCTCCTTCTTCTTTTTCAGAACAGTTCCAGCTGGATGGGGTTGCCGGGGGAAGGATGGCTTTTGGCTCCATAAAAAAGTTGCATGGAGGAAAACTGTTTGTCGGTGATGGTGAGAATCCCTACTTTTCCGTGCGGGGGCAGTAGGTTTTTCACACGGCGTACGTGTACTTCGGCATTTTCGCTGCTGGCACAGTGGCGCACGTAGATGGAGAACTGGAACATGGTGAAACCGTCGCGCAAGAGGTTTTGGCGGAAGTCGGCTGCCGATTTCCGTTCGCGCTTGGTTTCGGTGGGAAGGTCGAAAAATACAAGTACCCACATAATTCGGTATTCGCTGAAGCGGTCCATGGAGGAAGGGAGGGGTTAGCGTTCCGGAAACACCAGCAGTCGGCTTTCGCCGCTGAAACAGCGTACGAGTGAGGCGGCAGTGGTGGCGGCGGCCACCATGAGTGGACTGCGGCGGCCGTTGATGCAGACTTCCGTGGTGGGGAGTGACAGCAGACGGGCTTTGAGCTCGCGGTGGAGCGTATCGAAGGGCTGGCCTTCGCGCACAATGCCCAGCACCATTTCGTCGACATAGGGGCGGTAAGGCTCCATGATGTCGTCGGCCAGACAGTAGGCGTTGTAGCGGTTGTGGTGGTGGATGCCCAGGGTGGGGAGCAGGCCGCTGCCCACGAGGGCACGGGCGATGATGGCTCTCACGATGGCATAGCCGTAGTTGAGGAGCTGGTTGGGCGGGGCTTCGTCGCGTCCGCGGACGAAGCGGGGAATTTCGGCGGCGAAGAGGTTTTTCCAGTAATAGGCCGCTGCCCGGCCTTCCAGATTGTCGGCATCGCCGCTGCGCACGTCGGCCGCCCAGGCTTGCAGGCAGCGGACTTCGGCCGGGGTGTGGGCCTGGAGCACGGCGGCCTGGTTCCGGATTTTGGCACGGACAGTTTGCTGCCACAGCTGTTTGCGCAGCGGGAGCGACGATTCCAGCTGGTGGCGGAAGCGTTCGCTTTGCAGGGTGTGGCCGTCGAGCGGGAGCAGGAGACCGGCCGGCATGCTGCGGGCATCGCAGGTGATGACGGCGGTCTGGTTGTCGAGGAGGGCGGCCAGCAGTGCCTGGGTGATGGTGATTTGGCGGTGGTCGAGCACCACGAGTCCGAGGTCTTCCACCGGAAAGGTGCGCACCGATTCGCGGCGCATCCACTCGTCGGCGTTTTCGTTCTTGGCCACTTCGGGCAGTTGGAACACGAGTTGTCCGTTGCGTAGGGAAAGGTAGGCGGGGTTACCGAAATAGAGTGTGCGTTTGATCATGGCGGATAAGGTTTTCAAGGATGGAGAAAAACAGCAAAGGCGCAAAGCGGCCGTGGGGTCGCTTGCGCCTTTGCTTAGGGGTTACTATCGGAAGTGCAGTTGCCCTGTCCGGTCTACGCGGAGAGGCAGGCAGATTTTCTTAATCATTTCACCGGTCCAGCATCGTTCTGCTTTATTTTTACTTCCCAATTCTGTATTTTGAATAATTGGATTTGCGACAAAAGCTGGGATAAAGAAACATTGTGGCCCAAATGCTGATACCATCTTGTAAATTCTGTCTCGCTGCAGTTGTTGTACATCCAGCGGAGTACCGATTTCATCGGGTGTAGGAACGTACACCAAGTCGTTAGGCGATAGGGTAAAGAGCAGGCGGGCGCCGTTGTCGTTTCTTTCGGGCACGGGTGGCAATCCCTGCTTTAATCTCTCTATAACAATATTGAGTGGAGGAGTATCATACGTCCGTTTACCGTTTTTGTCCAGATAGACGGCGAAGTAAAGATTGGTATCTTCTGCTGTTTCTACATATTTTTTCTTTTTACTACCTCTGTTTCCTACTATAAATTTGGTTCCTTTGGTTTTCATAATTCTGACACGCCGGATGGGCTGGTGAGGCCGTCCGTTGTTCAGTTCGCGGAGGTGGCTGTTCAGGTATTCCAGTCCTTCGGGCGAGAAGGCTTCTCTGCGTTTTCCGCCGTAGCGTTCGAGGTGGCGTGTGAGGATGTTGCGTATGCCGCTGTCGGTGATGTTCTCTATTTGGGTACCAGGTTCGAGAGGTTTCCGACTTGCTACCTTCCAATCTTTGGTGGGCATCTCATCTGTGAAATAGTAGACGGATATATTCTTAAGGTCGAGTTCGGGGAAAAGAATGGACTGGTTCTCGCGGAAATATTCTTCCACTGCTTTGGGCGTATAGTTGAGCTGGAGCAGTTCGAACACTTTTTTTCTGATGGATTTATCAACAATTCGTTGTGGAAACTTCAAGGCATCTTTGAGACTGACAGGCTTTTTACTGTGAATGTTCACGTGGCCGTAAAAACTGGATCGATGGAGTGATCTTCGGATGGCAAAGCGGTCGCCCTTTTCCTGCCGTTTCCACACCTTCTTTCCGGTTTCGGCGTCGTAGCATTGGTATTGGTTGGCCGTCCGGGTGAGCACGCGCAGGTTCTGCTTGAAGCTGACCACGATGCGGTCGAGCGCGTCGGCAGTTTCCTGTGTGAAGGTGGGCCAGGGCTTGCGGAGCAGATACTCGTAGTTGCCGTTGCTGTCGGTGCGGTGTTTTTCGCAGAGGCGCCGGCGGAGGTCCTCGCGGGTGGTATGCACACCGTCGATGGCGCTGACGTTGTTCAGATAGTTCACCACATTGCGGGAAATGCAGGCAATGGCGATGGCATCGAGGGCGTGGTGGCGGTGGTCGATGCGCTTGCGGCTGAATCCCTTCTGATATTCAAGGGGCAGGTTAATCTGGAAGACGCGTTTGCCTTCCTTGTTTTCCCACTGGCCGAAGCACTGGCTGCCCATTTTGTGGTTGAGTCGCTCGAAGCGGGGGGCGATGAGTTTGTTCCACACGTCGTTGAGACCCCAGTCCTTCTTGACACGGTTGGTCACGGCACCGCTGCAGACGATGAGGTTTCTGGAGTTGGCCGCGTCTTCGCAGTTTCCGTTTTCGTCGCGGGTGCGGACGATATTGGAGAGCAGCTGCACGATGTAGCGGCTGATGTAGCGGCTGTCGTTGAGCTGGCGGCTGGAGAACTCTTCGGGCACTTCGGTGCGCAGCAGGTTGTTGAGTTTCCGGGGGTTGTGGGCATAGGTGTCCTTGACCAGCAGCTCATAGGCTTCGGCCTTCAGGATGGCCACCGTCTGTCCGCCGCATTCGATGGTGCTGCCGCCCTGCTCCTCAATGAAGTTGCGGGCCAGGGTGCAGTCCTTCAGCTTGTTGACGGCGGCCTCGCAGATGACCTTGTTCTGGAAGGAGTCGTCGTAATAGAGCTTTTGCGGAACGATGTGTTCGATTTCGTAGTCGCGGGTGAAGAGACGTGCCAGGGGGATGAAGCGGCCCGTGTAGGGCGAGCGGTAGCGCTGTTCGAGCCAGAGCTTGTAGCGGCGGATGTCGGCCGGCGTGGGACGCTTTTTCTCGTCGCTTTCGTTGAACTTCCTGACAATCTGTGCGATATCATCATCCAGCTGGTTTTTCTTCCGGGCCTCGTCGAGGACGGTTTCTTCGTAGATGCGGAGCTTTTCCTGCTGTATGGGAGAATAGGGCCGCACGTTTTCCACCTCGTATTCCGGATGGGACAGTTCCTCCAGCAGGGCCTTGATGCGCAGATTGTTCTGTTCGTTCCGGTTGATGGTTTCGGTCATTTTCTGGCGCTTGTCGGCGGGGTTTTTCATGTCGCGGCCGATTTCGACGTGGATTTCGTCGATGTGGCCCACGCGGCTGTCTTTCCAGACGTCGCGCACTACGCGGAGGGTTTCGAGCACCACCTGTTCGACGATGGGATTGCGCAGAGAGTGGTGGCGGAACTGGCGCAGGAAGCAGTCGATGTCGGCGGGCGTTTCCCACTTTTCGACCTGGCCTGCCTCGCTGTGGTGGTCGTAGACCACGTAGCAGGCGAGCCAGGGGGAAAGTCCCTGGAAATCGGTGAGGGCGGTGCGGGCCGGCGGCTCGCCGATGGCCAGGCGGCAGGTGCGTTCGGAGAGGCCGTCGCCCACTTCGCCGTTAAGGATGCGCTCGATACGCTGGCGGGTGGCGGCGTCGATGGCTTCGGCACTCCAGCGGCTGCCCCGGCGCATGAGGGGCAGCAGCCGGCCGATGGCCCGGGCGGAATAGGCGGCATAGCCGTCGTTGAAGGGCGGACAGCTGCGGAAGGCGCTGACGAAGGTGTCGGCGTCGAGGCCGTTTTGTGCGGCGAACTTGCGGAGCGCCTTTTCGAGTTCCTCCATGTTGCTGATGGAATAGAGCAGATGCCAGAGCGCCGTTTCGCGGTTGGTCTTGCCGCCGGGGGTCAGCCCCTGGAGGAAATCCTTGGGGGCACCGGCCTTCTTGAGCCGCGACTGCAACTGGGCGCGGGTGGCATAGGCGGGATATTCTTTGTCCTCCACGTAGTTCCAGCGGCAGTCCTTTTCGCTGAGCTTGAAGTGGCGGAGCACCTGGGCCTGCTTGACGCTTTTGAGCGAGCTGAGGGCATCGAACAGGCGCACGTAGGCTTCGTGGTCGGGGAGGCATTGGGCGGTGATGTCGTGGTTGACGCTCACTTTGCCTTCGCTCTCGTCGATGCGGCGGTAGATGCGCAGATTGCCGATGAACTGCCAGAGGCGGAACTCCTGGAACAGGGGATGCGAGCAGGGGATGCACTTGATGGGGCTTTTCCGGATTTCGCCCGTTGTGCGGTCAACGTATTCGCGGAATTCATAGGGGCATTCGCTGACGAGTCCTTTCTGGCTCCTGAGCGGGCGCTGATAGAAGAGCACGTCGTCGACAAGGAGGGCACAGAGGTCGCGCCGGGACAGGTTGCGGGCATGCGGCAGATTGTGCGGATAGAGTTCGGCGATGCACTCTTGAAGGCAACGGGGACTCTGCAACTCGGGATGGAACTGCTTCTGGCACTCGAGGATGCGCCGGATTTCCTCAAGGTAGAACTTGCGGTCGACGGTGCGGAGATAGGCTCCGCGTATTTTGCGTTGCGGCGCTTCCATGAGCGAATCGTAGATGTATTGTCCCACGGTTTTCTCCGACTGCCGGATGAGCTCTTCGGTGCGCACCTTGACCAGTCCCCAGTCGTCTTCCTTGGGGACGCGGAATGTGCGGCTGACGTTGCCTTCTTTGTCACAGATGGGGCGGCCTTCGGCATCGACTTTGGTGGTTACGATGAATTCCTTCACCTTACCTTCCCAGAGCGGGGCTTCCCTGGCCGTACAGTTGGGGTAGACCATTCCGTTTTCAAAATGGACGTTGTAGGCGGCCTTGCCGCGGCTCATCTCACCGGTGCTTTCCACCTTCGTTACCGTGAGGCTGTAGTATTCTTCCTTCCTGCTGTTGTCCTCGTCCTTGACTTCCGTTTCGCTGCGCAGCTGGAAATAGCCGCGCTTCTGGTTGAAACTGTGAAGCACCCAGGCCAGTTCGCTGGCGCTGATTTTCCGGGTGAGGGCTTTCTGCCGCAGGTAGTAGAGCGTCCAGTCGTAGGGGATGCGCTGCCCGTCGCCGTGGCGGCTGCGGAAGTCGGCGAGCATTTCCTCAAAGGCTTCGCGGAAGAGGAAACGGGGACCGGCGCCGTTGGCATCGGGCTCCCAGGCCAGTTGTGGCTCGCTGTCGTTCAGAAATTTTCCGTAGCGGTCGAGTTGCCCGGCATAGTGTTCCGGCAACCAGCCGAGCACACGGAGCACGCGGTTGAGGCGGTGGCGGCGCAGACGGGACCGTTCGATGATGCGGCGGGTCAGGCGCAGACGGGTACGCTCACGGGTTTGCGACTGTGTGTTTCCCTTGGCGAAGTCGGACAGGGTGGCGGCATCCATGGGGAGGATGCGGCTGCCGGTCAGGAGAATCTTTCCGGAGTTTTCTGCGTCTTCTTCCTGTCCGGTGGCAACAACGGCCCATCCTATACTGTTGGTACCTAAATCTAATCCTAATATGTTTTTCATGAGGTAATTTGTAAGTTCTGCATACAAAATTAATTGAATTTTTGAGGATTGCAGTTTTTTTGGAAAAAACTTGCAGAAAATTTGCCGGAAACGGAAAAAAACGTTTACTTTGCCGATACTAATTGAAAGCTATTCACAATAAGGATGATTCCGTTGTGAAAACTATCAGGGTTGCCCTCGTCCTTTAACGGGGGCTTTTTTTGTGCCTGTTCTTTTGGGGGAGGCGGTCGGGCGCCGGAACATGAGGCGCCATCTTTGCGCAGTCATCTTGCACCACAGCATTGTGGGCTTTCATGTTGCCATGCGTTCGCGGTGTCGTCCGGACGGTTACCGGGAAATATCATGGTCCGCGCAGGAAAATCCCGGCCAAAGGCTGATTCCTGCGAAAAGTTTTCGTAACTTTCGATTGCAAAAAAGCAGATTCTTTTTCCGGGCTTATGGATATGGCGTGTCTGCCCGTCCGGGGACTATTGACGATTTCTGCCGCTGTTGCATACGATGCAGTCGCAGCCGGAGGGCGTGCCTCTCCTTCGGGAAACATCGGCAATCTGTATGGATGGTTGGGATATTACGGAGAGGGGCCGGATAGCCGTATAGGCAATTGTAAGCGGACTCTTGCAGGACTCCCATGTACGGAAAGACACCGTCCGGAAGAAAAATCATGAAACAGTTGGACGCTTTGCGGTTCAACGCAAATGTAGGTAGCAATGAGTAAAGAAATACAATTCTTGTTATATAGCCTTCCCGATGAAGAGGGGAAGGTTCAGGTCGTCATAAAAGACGAAACCATCTGGTGTACCCAAAAGGCTATGGCACAGTTGTTTGGTGTTGGTGTTCCTGCCATAAGCAAACATCTGAAGAATATTTTTGATGAAGGAGAATTGCAGAAGGAAGTGGTTGTTTCCAAAATGGAAATAACCACTCAACATGGTGCCATGGAAGAGAAATCACAAAGACACGATGTTGATTTTTACAATCTTGATGCCATAATTTCTGTCGGCTATCGTGTTTCTTCGCCCAAAGCCACCAGGTTCCGTCAATGGGCCACCAGGATTCCTGATATGGCGAATTTGGATTCTCTTATTTGGTAATTTTTGTTTTTATATTTTTTGAAGTTTCTATTGTTATGGCAAAAATACTATATAAAGAAGCAGTACTTGACTTGATTTATGTTGCGGGGAAATCTGTTTATGAACAAAATGCAGAAATAGAACAATATAGAGGGATTTGTGGAAAAATAAAGATGAATTGGAATTCATTTAGAGGTTGGTATGTCCCTGCTTTTCGGTATATGAGAGAAGGGATAACGTTAAAAGGAAGTATAGCACAGCCTGTTCGTCAATATATGCTTGAACGTATTTATAAAGAATATGGAGAGCAAGGACTTTGCATTGCGTTGAAATCGTATATTGGAACTGTAGAATATTATGAAGCACAAGGGATAAGAAAGGTTGGAGATAGAGTGATTATTCAACGTTTTCAGTCGCTCTTAAATAAAACTAAAGTTTTATGAACTTATTTTATCGGGTATCTTCTTTCGGATAATCGTTGCAGGTTTTATCCTACCATCTCTTTGTTACAGGTTTTGGTCTTCAAATACCTTGCGGCAGGGGAAAAACGTGCCACTTTCGCTATGGTCGGGGGACTTCGGCGGGCTGGGCCGGCGGGGCTGCATCCGGAACAGGAAACGAAAGGACGGTTATGAAAAACGCAAAATAACGTGAGGTCGGTATAACTACCCCAAGGAGATATTACCGGAATTTCAGGAGAAAAACAGTCAGTACTTTCGTAAAAACTAAAGTACTGACAGAAATTTCTATCAGTACTTTAGAAATTCCTGTCAGTAGGATTGTGAAACCGTGATGCGGCAACAGCATACAATGGCTCTCTGCTGGGGATAAATAATTATACCGAACTCACGTCAAAATAAGAAAAACGGGACAACTATGAAACACAATGGAATGGGAACCCTTCTTTGCAGTCTCTTGCTGCTGGGGTGTGCGCGGCAGCCGGCGATGGAAAGCCTGGTGCCCAAAGAGCCTTCGGGCGCGCCGGATTATATGTGTACCTGGAATCTGCAGGGATATGTGACGAGTTATGCCGGCAATGAGCAGATGCGGCGGGCGATGAACGAGGAAAATCTGTTTGGCAAAGGGGTATATCAGAACTGGGCGGAACTGTTTCCCGCCATCCGCGCCGACCTTTATTTCGTGATGGACGACTCGTGGGATATTCCGCTGGAAGAAAATGCGGCGGGCGACAATCCTTATCTGGGCACCGTGGAACTGAACGAGGAGCGTTTTCCTTCCTTTGAGGGTACGCCGGCCGAACGGCTGAAGCAGCTGACGCAAAGACTGAAAAAACTGGGCTGGAAGGGTGCCGGCGGATGGATTTGTGCGCAGCGGGCACCGCGGCTGGCTGCTGTGCCGGAAGAGGACTACTGGACGGAGCGGCTGCGGGCCGCCCATGAAGCCGGTTTTTCCTACTGGAAGGTGGACTGGGGACGTGAGGCGGGAAATGACAGCTGGCGCCGCATGCTGACGGAACTGGGTCGGAAACACGCGCCGCAGCTCTGGATTGAGCATGCCATGAAGTATGAGTATGTCGAGTTCAGTGATGTTTTCCGTACGTATGACGTGGAAAACGTCATTGCGCAGCCGGTGACCATTCAACGGGTGGCGCAGTTGCTGCCCCGCTGGGCGGCGGACGGTGCGAAGGGCATTGTCAACTGCGAGGATGAACCGTATATTGCTGCGGGGCTGGGCTGCGCCATCGGCATCATGCGGCATCCGTTTGCCGGCAGTTTGCCCGACGGACGGCAGGACGAGGCTTTTCCGCCGGTGGGGCATAATTACAAGAAATGCCTGGATGAAGTGGTGCGAGCCGTGCGCTGGCACCGTCTGGCGGAACCTTTTGCCGTCGACGGCCGCTATGCCGTTGATTCCGTGTGGCTGACGGATACCTGGGAACTGCGGGAAAACGAAACCTGGAACAAGGGCCGGCCGGTGGGCTCGGTGCTGTGTGAGCGTGCGCCGGCCCGGGTGAGCCGCGGCATGCCGTTGCCGGAGGTGGCCGACACGTCGGCCCTGCGGCCGTATGTGCTGGCTTCGCGCTATCCCAACGGTGCGGTGGCAGTAGCGGCCATCGGGCGGGCTGCCGGGCGTGAATATGTGGAACGTGAGGCGGCCGTCACGGTGGCGGGCAGCGACTGGCAGGCTCCCGTGGGGCTGTTCGGACGCTTTGGCTCGGTGACGCTGGTCTATCCTTCAGTGCCGGCGGAGATGGCGGGCATGGAAGTGTGGGCGCAGGACCTGGCTGGTGACAGTCCGGTCAACATTACGTCGGAAGTGAAGGTGGAGGGCAACCGGCTGACGGTGCCGGGGACTGTCATTACCCGGGTGGGATTGATGAAGGCCACGCCGGGCGACAAGTCTGCACCGGGACTGGTGTTGAAGATGCGGTTGCCTGACGGTTCCGGCCGGCATGCTGAATGAACGGCCGTGCGTCACAGATGGGGAGAAAGCTGCTGCTCTTCCCGCGACAGATGGAGCATCAGCGCCGGGAGTGCAGTTGCGGCTTGATGTTGTAGGTCACCACGCCCCAGATGACGAAATCGTTGTCGGGCCCGACGTGGATGGGCGGATACTCGTCGTTGGCGGGAAGGAGCCACACGCTGCGCTGCGCCTTGTCGATGCGGAGACGCTTGAGGGTGAACTCGCCGTCGATGAGCGCCACCACGATGTCGCCGCTGCGGGGCGAGAGGGAACGGTCGACGATGAGAAGGTCGCCGTTGTCGATGCCGCAGCCCTGCATGGAATTGCCCGACACGCGGACGTAGAACGTGTTGGACGGGTGACGGATAAGTTCGCGGTTGAGGTCGATGCGCTCGGCGGGGTCGTCGTGGGCAGGCGATGGGAAACCGGCCTTGACGCCCTGTTCGGCCAGAGGCAGGAGAAGCTCGCTCTCGGTGTCGGCCGGAATGATGGTGAGTTTCATGGCATTGCTTTTGGAGTTATCCTTGTGGTTCCTTTTGCATTTAGCTGCTGTGTGTTCCTTTCCCAGAACACCCCGTCGCTGTAGCCCTGTATGTGGCGGTCGTGTTCGGCCAGCAGCAGTCGCTTGGCGGCCAGCAGGGCATATTCTTCGCTGATTTCTACGCCGCAGAATTGCCGGCCGAGCTTTTTGGCTACGACGGCCGTCGTGCCGCTGCCCAGGAAGGGGTCGAACACGACGCCGCCTTCGGGGCAGGAGGCCAGAATGAGTTTGGCCACCAGCTTCTCGGGCTTCTGGGTGGGGTGGTCGGTGTTTTCGGGCATCGACCAGTAGGGGATGCTGATGTCGTCCCAGAAATTGGAG
>PPYF01494414.1_pt1 | contig 72473 bp, 56 predicted proteins | sample 1559871 | NCBI WGS metagenome assembly PPYF01 (sample SAMN08240021, study PRJNA423297) | Human gut metagenome, whole genome shotgun sequencing project.
TGCTCGCACACCCGCTCATAGGCGGCCTGCTCATCGTGCGAAGTGATCGCCTCAATAATGCCGTAATGCTGCTCCTGCAACGTGCGCTTGACCGCCTCCCAATCCTTCAGGAAAGGAACCGCCTCCTGTACATAACTCATCGTTGCCATGTGCAGAGAGTCAATGACCGTATCAAGCACAATATTGCCGCCGAGCTTCGACAGTTCATAGTGAAAACGCGTATCGCAGAAATGGAAACGCTCATCACTAATCTGCTCATCCATCTCCGTAAGGTGCACGCGCGCCCGCTCCAACGCCGCCTCACGCTCCGGGGAATCCGGTGCAGCCGCCGCCGCACGGGCGGCAGGGCCCTCCAACAGCAGGCGGGTTGAGACGACGTCCTTCACCGGCAGGCTACGGGTTGCAATGTGCATGCGTAGCGCCCAGCTGAGCGCATCCGACGGCTCCGAAATGATGATTGCACCCGACTTCGGGCCCGAACCCGTGCTCGAGCGAATCAGACCCAGCGCATTTAGAACCCGCAGCCCCTCACGCACCGAGGGGCGGGAAATGCCGTACCGCGCCGCCAGCTCACGCTCGGAGGGGAGCTTATCGCCCACGCGTAGCTCACCAAGACGCAGGCGACGCTCAAAAGTTTCCAGAACGATGCTGTAGCTGCGGTCCTTCAGTATTGGTTCATGAGCGTGGAGCCGCGCAGGCTGAACCGGCTTGGACGCTGTCGCATCGGATGGGGAGGCACCGGGCCGAAGGTCATCCTGAGAAGTCTGCGGCATGAAATCTCCTAATAACGAGGGGGAGTATGGAAGAGCGGAAGCTCCGAGCGGCTGAAGCGAAGTGAAGGGAAGCCGAGGGACAAAGAAAGCGGGGCGGCGATACCGGAAAGGTACGCCGCCCCGCTGTGGCCTCCGGTCAAACCGGGGCGAATGTCCTACTGTTCGTGAAGCGGATGCTTCAGGAACTCTCTAAAACCTGAGCTTCAGATTAGGGAATCATGAAGGACAGCACGTTGGTCTGCAGGAAGACCAGGACGCAGACGAACAGGAGCATAGCGAAGGACCAGGGGAGGACAGCCTTGAGGATGTCGGATTCCTTGCCTTCCATGTCCACGGAGGTAGCAGCAATAGCCAGCGACTGCGGGGAGATCATCTTACCGACCACACCACCGGTGGTGTTAGCAGCCAGCATGAGCTCGGGGGTTGCGCCGTGGATACCTGCGTGCTGCAGGTTCTCAGCAGCAGACACCTGCAGCTTGGAGAACAGTGCGTTCGCGCTGGTGTCCGAACCGGTCACAGCGGTACCGATCCAGCCCAGAGCCGGTGCGAGGAACGCGTAGACGGTGCCCAGGCCTGCCAGGAAGGTACCCATAGCAATGGTCTGACCGGAGAAGTTCATGACGTATGCCAGTGCCAGAACCGAAGCAATGGTCAGGATGGACCAGCGCATGCGGTAGACAACGGAACCGAACTCGGTGAAGATTGCCGGGAACTTGAATGCGTAGCGGCCCTTCTCGTTGAAGAAGAAGTAGACCACAGCAACAACCAGACCGGAAATGATCAGCAGGGTGCCGGGGTTGGACATCCACGCGAAGTTGTAGACAGCGTCCTTGACGGGCTTGCCGTCAGCGGTGACGAGGCGGGAGCTCAGAGCCTGGATATCAATCTTGATGACGAAGCTCTTCAGCCATGCCTTCAGGCCAGCGTGCAGGTTAGCAACACCGAAGATCGCGACAACGATGACGTAGGGCAGCAGTGCCATCCAGACGCGAACGGCGGGCAGAGCTTCCTTCTCTTCAGCCTGTGCGGGCAGGCCGTAGCGTTCACGAACGCCCTCGACGCCGCGCGGCTTCCAGAACTGCAGGAAGATAACAGCAACACCCATGGAGACGATGCAAGCAACAACGTCGGTCAGGTTGAACGCGGGGGTAGCAGCGGTGACCCACTGGGTAATTGCGAAGGAAACACCGATGATCAGTGCGGGCAGCCAAGCGTCCTTTAGGCCCTTCATACCGTCGAGGATGACGAGCAGGATGAGCGGAACGAGCATTGCCAGGAACGGAGCCTGGTGACCAACGATGGTTGCGATAACGTGTGCGTCCTTGCCGCCGACGTCAGCTGCGGTGGTAATCGGGACAGCAACTGCGCCGAATGCCACGGGTGCGGTGTTAGCGAGCAGAACGGTAATAGCAGCCTTGAGGGGCTTAACGCCCAGGGCGAGAATCATGGTTGCGGTAATTGCAACGGGAGCGCCGAAGCCAGCCAGTGCCTCGAGCAGACCGCCGAAGCAGAATGCGATGAGGATAGCCTGGATGCGCAGGTCGCCGCCGCCGAGGCGGTCGAAGACGCGGCGCAGGTCTTCAAAGCGGCCGGAGAGAACGGTGAGCTGGTAGAACCAGATTGCACCGAGGATAACCCAGCAGATGACCAGGCCGTAGATGCCACCGCGGACGGCGCTCAGACCGGCGAGGTCAGCGGGCATGTGGAAGCCCAGCGCTGCTACGAGGATGGATGCTGCCAGTGCCACGAGTGCGGACCAGTGAGCGCGTGCCTTAACGCCCAGTAGCATCACAAAGAAGGTGAGGAGGGGAATGGTTGCCACGAGCGCGCTGAGGCCGAGGCTACCTCCCACTGCGTTGGTTACAGCGGTATAAGTTTCCACTGGAACTCCTTTGGTTCAGGGTGTGTCTTGTGTATGGTCTGACCATTTGATGGTGCGTGAGCGAACGGATCTTTGTTCTCTCGCGGGGGATGTGGTCAGACCATTCATCGCATGTATAGAACCATACCCGACGTATTGCGGTTTCGCCAAAAGCACACAGCTTCGTTACGGGCCGTCGAGCGGGTCGGGCTCGAAATTTTTCTGTGAATTTGCCGCTATATTGCGGCGCTGATAGTTAATTCCAGGTTCTGACACACAACTCGCGAGACCGACCTAAGGGTACCCATTTCTGTACGTCAGGGAATCGAATGTGACGCGGGAAAAATGCACACCGATTGTTGGTTTCGTGAAAAATAATGCCTCTAAAACATTGAAAGAAAGGGGGTTTGTGCCTATTTTCCGCGAATTCTCACATTGCATATCTGCGTTTGATGAGCGTTCAAATACGCTCCGGCGAGATGCTCTGATTCGCGATTCAAGAAGAGATGGGGTCACATATACCGGAAGGTAAGAAAGTGTACCTTAGAGTCAGGATGACCTAACCCTTTATTTAACAAGGAAAGTATGCCCTATTCCGAGTAGAGAAAAGAAACGTAACAGTGTTAAATAGCAAGGACTAGATAAGACATCACCACGGTTTCTGATCCCACCGCATCCCACCTCCACTTGGGGCGTGCACCGCCTGTTCGTGCTTATGGGCATCCCGCCAACGGCCGGCAAAGTACGCAGAACAAAGCTCCGCCTGCCCCAGACGCAGGCGGTGAGACCGAGAAACTCTGAATACAGAGGAAAGGACGGCAAGTCATGCGTATTGCACTCTTCTCCACGTGCATTGTTGACGGCATGTACCCCCGCGTAGCTCGCGCCACCGTCGAAATTCTTGAGCGCCTGGGCCACGAGGTTGTCTTCCCCCCGAACCAGACCTGCTGCTCCCAGATGCACGTCAACTCGGGTTACTTCGATGACGGCTACGAAATCGTTAAGAACCACGTCGAGGCCTTCGACTCCTGGGACTGGGATGTGGCCGTTGCCCCCTCGGGTTCCTGCGTTGCCTCCCTGCGCGACCAGCAGGCTATGGTAGCCCGCAGCCGCGGCGACGAGGCCCTGGCCCTGAAGGCCGAGCAGATTGCCTCTCGTACCTTCGAGCTCTCCCAGCTGCTGATCGACGTCCTCGGCATCACCAACGCAGCCGAGCAGCTCGGCTCCTACTTCCCCGAGCACGTCACCTACCACAGCTCCTGCCACGGTATGCGTCTGCTCCGCCTGGGCACCCGCCAGCAGGACCTGGTCCGCACCGTTGAGGGCATCAAGTACACCCAGATTGAGGGCATGGACCAGTGCTGCGGCTTCGGCGGTACCTTCTCCTTCAAGAACCCCGATGTTTCCGGCGCCATGGTCAACGACAAGGCCGACAACGTCGAGGCAACCGGCGCATCCATCTGCACCGGTGGTGACTGCTCCTGCCTCATGAACATCGGTGGTGCGCTCTCGCGCCGTGGCTCCGACGTGAAGACCATTCACTTCGCTGAGATCCTCGCCTCCACCAAGGAAAACCCGCTCAAGATTGACTCGAAGAACATCGAGCTCTCGATCGCCTAAGGAAAGACAAGACCTCATGACCGCTATTCAGCTTGGTATGCCCAAGGTCGTTCATTACGGCGAGGGCAACATTTTCGAAGAAATCCCCTTCCCCAAGTACGCCAAGGAAGAGCTCAAGAACGAGCAGCTGCGCTCCAACCTGCGCTTCGTGACCCACGCGATTCGTAACAAGCGCGCCCGCGTCACCGCAGAGCTGCCCGACTGGCAGGAGCTGCGCAACACCGGTGAGAGCGTCAAGAACTACGTTCTGGCAAACCTCCCCGAGCTGCTCGAGCAGTTCGAGCGCAACTTCACCGCTGCCGGTGGCCACGTGCACTGGGCCCGCAACGCCTCCGAGGCAAACCAGATCGCTCTGGACCTGATCCGCGAGCAGGGCGTGGACGAAATCATCAAGATCAAGTCCATGGCAACCGCAGAGACCGGTCTGAACGAGTTCCTTGAGGAAAACGGCATTAACGCCATCGAGACCGACCTCGCCGAGGAAATCGTGCAGCTGGGCCACGACCGCCCCTCCCACATTCTGGTGCCCGCAATTCACCGCAACCGCCGCGAGATTCGCGACATCTTCCTGCGCGAGATTGAGGGTATCAACCCGGACATCACCGATGAGCCGGCAGAACTGGCAGAGGCATCCCGTAACCGCCTGCGCAACAAGTTCCTGAACACCACCGTGGCAGTCTCCGGCACTAACTTCGGCATCGCCGAGACCGGTACCCTGACCATCGTGGAGTCCGAGGGTAACGGCCGTATGTGCCTCACCCTGCCCGACACCCTGATTACCTTCATGGGTATCGAGAAGATTCTGCCCACCTTCCAGGACTACGAGGCCTTCCTGCAGCTGCTGCCCCGTTCCTCCACCGGTGAGCGCATGAACCCCTACACCTCCATGTGGACCGGCGTCACCCCCGGTGACGGCCCGCAGAACATGCACGTCATCCTCATCGACAACGGTCGTACCGCCGTTCTGGCCGACGAGGTTGGCCGCCAGGCTCTGCGTTGCATCCGTTGCTCCGCCTGCATGAACGTGTGCCCCGTGTACGAGCGCGCCGGCGGTCACGCCTACGGCTCCACCTACCCGGGCCCCATCGGCGCGATTCTGTCCCCGCAGCTCTCCGGTATCGAGGCTGCGCACAACAACTCGCTGCCCTACGCATCCTCGCTCTGCGGTGCGTGCTTCGAGGTTTGCCCCGTGAAGATTAACTTCCCCGAGGTTCTCGTGCACCTGCGCGCCAAGGATGTCGAGTCCAAGCACGCCGTTCGCGAGTTCGAGGGTAACAAGAAGGCTCCCTTCTCGCAGATGGACGCCATGATGCTCGGCGCGAAGAAGCTCTTCACCTCCGGCAAGATGATGTCGGTCGCGGAGCGCGGTCTGCCCATGTCCCGCCTCATCGCCGGTCGCAAGCACAAGATTACCGCTGTTCCCGGTATCGTCGGCGGTTGGACCGAATACCGCGACATCCCCGAGCCTCCCAAGGAATCCTTCCGCAACTGGTGGAAGAAGGAGAAGGGTAAGACCGCGGCACGCGATAACGCACCGCGCGTTGATATTCAGGCACTCATCGAGGCCAACAAGGGTAAGGCAGCTGAAGCGGCTGCAAACGCTAAGGCTGCTCAGGAAGCCCGCGAAGCTAAGGAGAACAACTAATGTCCTCTGCTAAGGAAGATATCCTCGCACGCATCCGCTCCTCTCTCGAGGGCGTAGGCCCCGCACCGGAGCCGGTTCGTAACTACCGTCGCGTCAGCGAGCTGACCGAGGAGCAGACCATCGACATGCTCGTCGGCCGTCTGATCGACTACAAGGCTAACGTCTTCTTCGCCACCCCGGAGAACATCTCCGAGGTTATCGCGGAGCGCCTGGGTGAGAAGTCCACCTATGTGGTGCCCGAGGGCCTGGATAAGAAGTGGCTGCCCGCCGATACCGCCGAGCGTAAGCACGTCACCGACTCCGGTAGCACCCTCAAGCCCGGTTGCCTGAGCCTGAAGGAACTGGACGCCGTGGACGCCGTGGTGACCGGTTCGACCGTCTCTTGCGCAGAGACCGGTACCATCTTCTTGAACACCAACCCGGAGGAAGGCCGCCGCACCATCACCCTGGTGCCCGACCACCACATCTGTGTGGTCCCGCGTTCTACCGTGGTGGAGCTGGTGCCCGAGGCGATTGAGCGTATCACCTACACCCGCCCGGTGACCATGATCTCCGGCCCCTCCGCAACCAGCGATATCGAGCTGATTCGCGTGGAGGGTGTGCACGGCCCCCGTACCCTGGACGTCATCATCTACGACGCCAAGTAAGCGGAACCTTTAGATAAAGAACCGCCTAGCAGGCTTTCAAAGCCCGCTAGGCGGTTCCTTACGTTTATGCATATCCCTTCTATCGCACGATATATCTCAGGCCGTCAGCGGAGAATCTATGGCGTTTTAGGAGTGCTCGAGTCAGCGCTGCGGCGCTCCGGCCGAGGCTCCTGCTGAGAGAATACCTCCTGTACAGGCGCTCCTGTATAGACGCTTCTGCGCGAAATATCCGGTGCGGGAACGGCCGCCGAGTTGTTCGCGGGTTCCCCGGGGATCGACAGCTGGGCTGTGCGCGGCGCAGGGACGCAAAACAAGGGCGGGGGAAGATTGCTCTTCCCCCGCCCAGGGTGTGTGCTCCTCAGAGCCGGGTCCGCCAGATACACACGGACCGAATGGTCTGAGAGGATGCGCTACGAATTAGGCACGTGCGTCGAAGTGCTGCAGACCGGAGTCCTCACGGCTACCGCCCTGGCCGTCGCCAACGTCGCGGTAATCGTTAATCCACTCGATCTTCTTGACCCACTTCACCATCTTGTAGCCGTGCATGGAGTCAGCACGCAGACGGAGCGGGCCACCGTACACGTCGGGCAACGGCTTGTCGTTCATACCCCATGCCAGGATGGTTTCGTCTTCCATTGCCATGGAGACGTCCAGGCACTCGTAGTAGGGTTCGGTCGGGCGGCCGTCGTAGGTGTGGCCCACGTGGCCGAAGGAGGTGACCATGACGTAGCGAGCTTCGTCGGTCTTCTCTACCAGTGCGAGGACATCGCGCAGGCGCACGCCCTCCCACTTAGCAATACCGGTCCAACCCTGCATACAGGTGTGCATGGTGATGTTGACTTCCTTGCCGAGCTTCTTCAGGTCGTCGATGCTCAGGGACTTCGGCTCCTTGACCAGGCCGCCAATCTCGAGGCGGTAGTCAACGAACTCCTGCTCCTTCAAGCGGTTCCACTCGGTGCTCTCACGCTCTGTCGGGGGACGAGTGTTGACCCAGTGGAAGGGGGAGATGTCAGCATCGGTGAAGGTCTTCTTCTGAACCTGACGCGAGGAGATGCGATCCAGCAGGACGTTACGAATCGGCTGGGTCAGACCCCAAATGAAGGTCTGGGTGAATCGCAGGTCGCGCAGGGACCAGTAGGAAGCCAGGAGCCACAGGGCCACAGCGAAGACGATGCCGCCAATCAGCATGGTCACTGCCTGTGCGAACTGAGCAGCGTCAATCTCGTTGTAGGGCTTGTTCAGCATCATGTGGGCGATGTTGTACTGCGGGTGAACAACGAACACCAGAGCCACGTGGATGACGGTGAACACGCAGTAGAAGGCCATACCCAGGAAGTGGATGGAACGGGCGGTCTGGCGGTTACGGAACAGGCGCACGTAGCCGGGGAAGCGACCGCAGAAGGCCGGGCTCATAATCGGGCCGGTTGCAATCATCAGCGGTGCGACGATAAACACCACGGTGAAGTACATAATCTGCTGCAGAGCATCGTAGGGCTGGAAGTGCTCAATCGAAGGGATATGCAGGCCAGCGTAAATCTGGATGGACTCCCAAGCCTGGGGAATGATGTCCCAGCTGGTGGGGACGATGCGGCGCCACTGACCGGTCAGGAACAGCAGGCCCACGTAAATCAGGCCGTTAGCAATCCAGATGAAGGTGACCAGCGCGTGCCATGCGCGGCCCAGACCAATCTGGGCTTTACCGGGCAGAGAAATCAGGGGAGACAGGGTGCGCTGGTCATCGCGCGCAGTAAATGCGCCGGGGGTGGTAGGGACCTTGTCCTTGGTGAACTTGAGCCACTCAGAACCCGGGGTACAGTGGTTGTTCCAGTACAGACGGGGGTGAGAGGCGAGAACTTCCCAACCTGAACGAATCAGGAAGCCCATCATAATGAAGTTAATAAAGTGGGTAATTCGGAGCCAGGCCGGGAAGTCCAGCTCCACGCCACCGGTACTCGCGGTAAGGAGTAGATGGTGCATGATGTTTCCTTCGGAAGTGACTGTGTGTGCAGACAATCGTTAGGATTCAGTGCGAGGCCTAGAGGTGCTATCTAAGGAGAGTAAACTCTCTCGCTCATATATTCCTCCTCATCATTGAGAGCCTTCGGGGGTATAACGGGTGCTATATCTCCGGCAAGAGCACACCCCGTGTGAGAGGGTGCGCACCAGCTCCTGCCAAGGCAGAAGCGGCTCTGCGTATGTAGTTGTTTTATGTGTGTTTAGGGACCGAGCCCTGTGTACTTTCAATTTTATAGGACAGGGTGTCACCCGCAAAAGCTAAGACACGTCATGTCTCGTAATATTTGCGTGAAAAATCCGAATTTAATGAAAAAAGGCCCCGAGGGCAGGAATAAACAGGGTTTTCAGGGGTGGCCGTCCACTAAAGAGCGTCCTGAAAAGTTTACGTCAATGCCTGGAGTGCAAAAACTTGAGGGAGTGGAGATGTGATACAAGGAATAGCGAGCGTTTGGGTTTTATAGACAAAAACCACATAGAGTGGATGTAACCTTATACTCGGCGCGATGGGCGCAGAGTAGGAATACAACCACTCTATGCGGTCGGTAGTAGCCTAGTCCGAGAGATCGTGTGAAGAATCTCGAGAAGAGGAGCGCGTAACCGCACGCTTCTTCGCGGTAGCGCGGGTGGGGGCACCCTCCTCATCGCGGCTCTGCGCCTTGCCCTCAGCGCGAACCGTCGGGATGAGTCCGGTTGCCAGCTTCACCTGCGCGTTACGCTGAGCCTTCTTCGCGTTCATCTGCTCCTTACGGCTCGGCGGTTCCGGGGTGGAATCTGAACCACCCAAAGCGCGACGGATGGACAGCGCAAGCAGAGGGAAGAGCAGAACCGTCAGGGCGCCACCTGCCACCAGCAGCGAGGACGTGGACTCCTCCAGAAGACCCGAGCTGGTCGCAACTTCCGTCACCGCCACGATAATGGGCAGACCGGCCGCAGAATAGAGAGCCATCTGGGCCTTCTGACTCTTCGAGGTCAGGCCCGAACGGGTATCCACCAGCATATCGGCCAGGAACACCGGTACGCCGCGGCAGAGCAGAATACCCAGAACCACCGCGACCAGGCCCAGCGGATTCGAAGCCACCGCGGAAACACTGATGCCCATGCCACTCACCACGAAGAAGAGCGGAATAGTGAAGGCAAAACCCACCGTCTCCAGACGGCGCGTAATCAGGTGCAGAGCCGCGGGAGGAGTCAGCGAACGCAGGATGATGCCCGCCGCAAAGGCGCCCAGCACCGCATCCAAATCGAAGAGGGCGGTGCACATGATAAGGGTCGCGAGCAGGAACATTGCAAGACGCAGAATCGTCTGGCCGGTCGTATTGGCTTCGGCCGCAATAATCTGGCGCAGACCCGGCAGGTGCGTAAACAGACGATGCGGGATCAGAGCCGTCACCAGAGCCACGACCATGAATGCCAGTAGCACCACAAACGCCATGCCCGGCGATCGCGAAGAAAGCAGCAGAGAAATAGCAAAAACCGGCAGAAGCTCACCCACTGCTCCGTGCACCAGCACCGCATTGCCAACCGCCGTGCCGGCCGCACCGTGCGACTTCAGCATCGGCAAGAGAGTGCCGAGCGCCGTGGAGCTCAGCGCCACGCCCACCGCGACATAGGTATTCACCTCGTGAGAGAAACCGGTGATCAGCGCCGCGCCCAACATGCCCAAGCCAAAACACACACCCCAGGTCACCAGCGCGGTAGAGCCCTGGCGGCTACGCAGGGAGGAAACGTTAATCTCAAAGCCCGCAATGAGGAAAAGCATACCCAGGCCCAGCTCCTTCAGCAGGGGGATGCCGCCCTCGGTACCGGCCAAATGTAGCACGTTCGGGCCGATGAGCATGCCAAAAATGAGCAGGAACACCACATCGGGGATGCGCTTGCCCGTCAGCCGCGAAAGTATTGGAGAAATCAACGCGACCAGCGTAATCCAAAAAATGGAAATGAACTGGGCGTTACTCTCAGCGGATGCCGCGTCGCTCAGGGTTGTGCCCGAAGCGAGCACAGTACCGGAAACCTCCGGGGCCACCATTAAAAGGGATGGCAGAGTGGGAAACATAGAACCTCATATGCAGACTAAAGAATATAGTGGGCGGTGTCCGGGAACGCCATTAAAGAACCTACCTATACTACATACTTCACACCGTCGTTCCTATTCGAGAGCCTATCACCTCGTCACTCCGTGGGATATCGGCAGACCGACACGCAAGTCGATACACAAGAAGCATCGGGCAACGTGACGAGGGCTCCACCGGTCGCGCCCCGGCTCGCACAGCAATCGACGCTACACTTAACACCTGTGCCGGAGGCATCGCCACCCGGTGCGCACTCACCACACCGAACCACCCGAAAGAGCGACACATGGCAGCACGAACCACAGCGCCCACCACCTCCGGCGGCTCCACCCTGCGTGCCGCCTCCCTCGGCGGAACGCGACGCGACCTCGGACTCGACCTGGCCCGCGCCTACGCCGTGCTCACCCTGCTCATCGCCTTCGGGTACTGGCTGCAACTTATCCCCGTCTCGTGGAGGTTCTGGGTGCCGCAACTGGTCACCCCCGCCGAGCCGCTCTTCGCCGCCATCCTTGGAGCCGCGGCCTGGCACTACGCGCGTACCGCAAGCTTCCCGCAGCTCTTCGCCGGGACCATCGTGCGTTTCCTCGCCCTGCTCGTGCTGGGCGTCGCCGTCGTGCAGGGCGCGGCCTACGTTCCGCTACCGGGCGTGACCACGCCCGCCCAGGGCTTCGCATACTCGCTGCCCTTCGATATGCTCATTCACCTGGCAATCCTGACCCTGCTGACCCTGGCCGTCGTGTACCTGCCGCTCTGGGTCCTCGCCGTGCTGACCATTGCCGCGAGCCCGTACCTCTCCTGGACCCACGACATTCTCCTCGAAGCCGCAGTGCGGGCCGATGCGTGGAGCGCCGGTGCCTTTCCCTTCCTCAAAGCCAACGGTCTGAACCTTACCGCCAGCGCCCAGCTGCTCTGGGTCATGTGCCTGGGTATTCTACTGGTGCGCCTCTACACGAGCCTGGGGGCCAAGATCGCGGTGCCCGTCGTGCTCGCAGTGCTGGCGCTCTCCGTCTACCGCGTCTTCAACCCCTACACCGGGCTCGGCGTGCTGGATGCGCCCCACGTGCAGCTGACCCTCAGTCTGGCCGCCACGCTCTACTTCTGGGCCGAATGTGCGCGACTACTTTCCGCACAGGCGGGTGCCCTCACCCCCGTTGCCCGCCTCGGGCAGATGTCGCTGAGCGCCTCCATCGTGCTGAGCGCGCTCATTATCTACGCCGGCCCCACCATCAAGGCCTTTACCGTGGGTGAGCACTACATCGCCACGGGAGGTTGGGGCACCGCCGTGTACTGGACCGCCTTCCTGATTCTGGGCATCATCATCGCGGTGGGATTCTGCGCACTCTGGGCCCGCATGGCGCGCTCCCTGGCCGGCCGCGGCCCCCTGGAGGCAATCCTCGCCCTTATCTCCGGGCGCGGCTAGAAACATAGCGTGAACGACGACCCCCTATCTGCGTACCGCGGGTAGGGGGTCGTCTGTATATGCCCAGAATCTGCGCGGGAAGAATACCGCAGATACGACAAAGCCCCGGTCATGAAACCATGACCGGGGCTATCTGTCGGGATGACAGGATTTGAACCTGCGACCTCGTCGTCCCGAACGACGCGCGCTACCAAGCTGCGCCACATCCCGAGGTTAACCTATCGGCGAATACCGTAGGCAACTCACCTAGGATAACCCAAAAAAATACGGAACGCAAACAGAGCAACCAAAAAATCGCTCGACCCGTGCTAGAGGCTGAAGCAAGCCTCGGAGCCGGGTTATTCGCCTTCCTCCGGCGCCCGGTTCAGCTCATCCCAGGAGGCGTACATCGCCGCGAAGCGACCACCGGCGGCAATCAGCTGCTGCGGGGAGCCATCCTCCACCACGGCGCCATCCCGAATCACCAGCACGCGGTCGGCGCTGAGCACCGTTGAGAGGCGATGGGCAATCACCAGGGCCGTGCGCCCCCTCAACAGTGTGTGCAGGGCCTTCTGCACGGCGCGTTCGCTCGGAATATCCAGCGAGGCGGTCGCCTCGTCAAGAATCAGCAGGCGCGGATCGGCAAGGAAAACGCGGGCAAAGGACACCAGTTGACGCTGGCCCGCGGACAGGGAGATACCGCCGCGGCCCAAAAGCGAGTCGTAGCCATCGCGTAGCCGCTCAATGAACGCATCGGCGCCCACCGCCTTCGCGGCCGCCTTCACCTGCTCATCGCTCGCCTGCGGGTTACCCATGCGGATGTTCTCCAGGATGCTTGTGGAGAACAGGAACACCTCCTGCGTCAGCATAAGCACCTCACGGCGTAGCTGCGCATCGGTCAGGTCGCGCACATCCATGCCGTCGATGCGCACAGCACCCGAGGACACGTCGTAGAATCGCGCCACGAGCTTGGCAATCGTCGACTTGCCGGCACCTGTCGGACCCACCAGGGCCACCGTCGTACCCGGTTCGATGCGCAGGCTCGTCTTTTGCAGGGCGTGGCGTTCACTCGTGTAGCCGAAGACCGCATTATCCAACTCCACCAGGGCGCCGCGTGCCGAGTCTTCAGGCGAAGAAACCGCAGGACCGGTCTTCTCGAGAACGGGAGAAACGGGATTCTCGGGATCGGCAACCTCGGGCTTCTCCGCGAGGAAGGCAGACAGCTTCTCCAATGCCGACATCGCGGACTGGAACATGTTGTAAAACTCCGAAAGCTGCATGACCGGCTCAAACACGCGCCGCGCGTAAATCACCAGCGCCAGCAGGGTACCGACCTGCATATCGCCGCCGAGCACCGCGTAACCGCCCAGCACCAGGGCCGCCGCGATAAACACATCACCCAGAAGGATCAGCACGGGGGAGTAGATGCCGAAGACCTTAACCGAGTCCATGACCCGCACACGGTAGCTTTCGGCCGTCTGCGCATACTCTGAACGGAGCTTCGCCTCCGCGCCAAAAGCCTTGACCGCGCGGATACCGGCAAAAGTCTCGACAAAACGGCTCGTCAGGCGCGCCGAATCGGTGCGCATACGGCGGTACACCGGGGTAGCCCGGCGCTGGAACCAGCGCGTCAGATAGTAAATCGGCACACCCATGAACATCATCAGCAGGCCGATTCGCCAGTCCAGCGCAAAAATAGCCACCGCAGAAATAACCATCGACAGCAGGGTGATGGCCAGCTGGCTGATGCCGCTGTCCAAGAAGCTGCGCACCGTATCAATATCGTTGGTCAGGCGCGAAATAACCTTACCCGAGGTGTATTTCTCGTGGAAAGAAACGCTCAGCGACTGGGCGTGCGCAAAGACTCGCTTGCGCAGGTACACCACCACGCCCAGCGAAACCCGCACCGTGCAGGCCACGTTAAGCCAGCTGCAGAGAGCGCCCACCGCAACCGTCACCGCGAAGAGCACCACGAGAACCGTCAGCGGCCCCGAATCCCCCTGACGCAGGGGCGCGATGGCGCTGTCCAGCACGCGGGCAATCAGCAACGGCTGAACCGCCGAGGCAATCGTGACCACAAAAACCGACAGAATTGACACGATGAGCGCCACGCGATGCGGACGCAGGGAGTGGCTCAGCAGGGCGAGGGAGCGCCTCCTCGTCTCGGCTCGTTCCTCGGGGCTGGCTTCCCGCCCGGAAGGCACCGGGAAATGGGCTGGCATTAGCCCTCCTCCATGGTCATCAGCCGGCGGTACTGCTCCGAAGATTCCATCAGCTCGGCGTGGGTACCCTCTGCCGTGATCGTGCCGTCAACCATCAGCAGCACGCGGTCCGCCAAGGCCACCGTCGAGGGGCGGTGCGCCGTCAGCAGGGTCGTGGCGCCGCCCAGGCCCTCCAGGCCCTCGCGCAGACCGTTAATGATGCGCTCCTCGGTGTCAACATCCAGCGCAGAGAACGGGTCATCCAGCAGCAGCACGGAGGGACGCTTCGCCAGGGCACGCGCCAGGGACAGGCGCTGACGCTGGCCACCCGAAAGGCTCAGACCCTCCTCACCGATAATCGTGTCCAGCCCCTGCGGCAGCTCGTAGGCGAACTCGCAGGCAGCCAGCTTCAGCGCGGTGTTCAGAGTTGCCTCCAGCTCGTCGCTGCCGGGGTAATCCTCGTCGGAGGTGCCGCCCTCGTACTGGTCGGCCACGCCCATCAGCACGTTCTCGCGCACCGAACCGGAGAAGAGGACCGCCTCCTCAAAAACGAACGCGGTCTGCGCTCGCACCTGCTCCACCGAAAGATCCGCCATATCGTGCGAGCCCAGGCGGAGCGAGCCGGAGGTCGGCTCGTAGAAGCGAGGCACCAGCGAGAGCACCGTGGACTTGCCGCTACCGGTAGCGCCCACCAGAGCTAGAATCTCGCCCGGGAATGCCTTGAACGTCACGTCGTGTAGCACGTCAGCCCGCGGAAGCTGTACACCCAGCGAAGAATCAGCCGCCGGATTGGGCGCGGGGGCGGACTCCTCGTAGCTGAAGGAAACCTGGTTAAAGGCCACCGATACGGCGCCACCGCTGGGGTACTGCATGCTTTCCTTTCCGGAGCGTGCCGCTCCAGAGGCGTCAGAAGGATGAGAAGAAAGAGAAGAGCGCTGCGCGGAATCCTGAGCGTTCGCGGGGTTCGGGGAGTACTCGTCGGCCTTCGCCGGGTCTATCAGCCGCACCACCTCAAAGCCGGGCTCGTCCATGACCTCGTTATGACGTTCAAGAGCCACCTTATAGCTCAGGTACGCGGACATGAGCGAGGTCGAACGAATCACGTGGCTCAGCACGGTCGTCTGCACCGCAAAATAGGCGGTCATCGCGCCCAGGCTCAGCGCGCCGTTGGCGACCTGCGAAGCGCCAAGAGCCAGCGCGACTGCCGTGGAGATACCCACAATCAGGGTCTGGTTCAGCGCCACGCGGGCCACGAGCATCGATCTGCCGTACTCGCGCTCCTGCAGAGCATCCACGGCCTGGGCGTAGCCGCGAATCTGCTCGGGGGAGCGTCCCAGCGCCTTAATCACGCGGATGCCGCGCACCGACTCTTCGATGCGGGTCGAAAGGTCACCGGTCAGCTGCTGAATCTCATGGGAGACCCGGTAGTACTTGCGCGTGAAGTTCACCAGCGACAGCACCAGCACCGGCACCGTCACCACGAAGACCAGCGCCAGCAGGGGCGATGACTGCAGCATGTAGAAGGCGCCGCCCAGGAACATGACGATCACCGTCAGCAGCTGTACGATGCCGAAAGAAAGCCAGCGGCGTATCGTGCCCAAATCGCTCATCGAACGCGTCAGCAGCTGGCCGGAAGGCCAACGGTCCAGCAGCGCAATTGGCGCGCTGAGCAGCCGATCGAAGAAGTTCATGCGCATGGACATCTCAATGGTGGAGGTCGGATCCACCAGCAGCCAGCGTCGCCAGTACGCGAAGGATGCATGCGCAATGGCTAGGACCAGCACCAGGCCGCCCGCCGCCCAGATGGCGCTCTCAGTGGCGCTGTGCGAGAGGTGATCCACAATCATCTGGAGCACCTGCGGAATCGAAATTTCCAGCACGCCGGCCCCGAAGGCCACCAGCAGGCCCACGCTCCAGCGCAGGCGAATCGGGCGCGCGTAGACGGCCAGGGTGCGCGGGGCATGCTGACCGTGCGCGTAGTCGATGGGGGCGGGAATCGGTTCGGGCGCCGTCTCGAGGAATGGGTTGCGGCGTTGCTTTCCTGTGTGCGTTGTTGAAGCCTCGGACATTAGCGGCGACCACCCGCCGTGCCGGCGGGCTCACCGGCGTCGCGTGCCGTCAGGGTCACGAGCACTGCCTCGGGCGGGCAGAATAGGCGCACCGGCGCAAAGCGGGAGGTGCCCAGGCCTGCGGAAACCTGCACCGGGATGCCGGACTGCTCGCTCACGCCCTTGGCGCGCGAGGCAGGCAAATCGCAATTGCTGACAAGCGCCCGACCGCCCGGCAGACAGACCTGACCGCCATGTGTATGACCGGCAAAAATAGCCTGTGCGCCGTCCTGCACGAAGCGGTGCAGAGTGCGCATGTAGGGGGCGTGAGCCACGCCGATGCGCACGCTCGGCTCAGTGCTCTCGTCGAAGGCACCGGGGGCGAAACCTGGATGCTTATCGTAGCGCAGGTGCGGGTCATCCACGCCCGAGAACTCCAGGCGCAGACCGTTTAGCTTCAGCGTATCGTAGCGGTTGACCAGGCCGGTCCACCCGCGCGATTCGAACGCCTCGTGCATCTGCTCTATGGGCAGGGCCACGCGCGAACCCTCCTCAATCGTCTGAGGGGTGCGCGGCTGCCACAGGTAGCGTGCCGGATTCTTGAAAATGGGCGCGAAATAGCAATTCGAGCCGGGCACAAACACGCCGGGGAAATCCATCAGCGGGTCGAGCGCCTCCAACAGCGGCTCCATACCGCCCACGTGAGAGAGATTGTCGCCCGTGTTCATGACCAGATCCGGCTCGAGTGCGGCCAGCGAGTGCATAAACTCGGTCTTCTTCCGCTGCCCCGGAATCATGTGCATGTCCGAGATGTGCAGAATCCTGAAGTCGGGGCTACCGGCGGGCAGCACCGGCAGGGACTCGGTGCGGAGCTGAAAATTGTTCAGCTCAACAAAGTGCCCGTATGCCGCCGTGGCGGCCCCCAAGGCTGCAGTGGCGGCTACCGCCCCCGCAACCTTCTTCAGGAGCGGGGAGGAGCCGCGTGCGCCGGGGACCGCCACGGGGACGCGGGCGTTGACTGCGTTTTCACACATCATCAATCGCCTTTCAAACCTCAGCCTTAGCTGGGGTTGGAGTTATAAGACAGAACCTTATCGCTGGGGATGGTGAAGTCCTTCGTATCGTACTTCGGGGCGATGGCCTTCATGAAGGTCTGCCACTGGGCACCAGCGTAGGTTGCACCATCCACGTAGTTCAGCACGCGACCGTTAATGCCCACACCGTTCAGAGAGCGGAAACCGAGGTTGTTCGAACCAACCCACGATGCGGTGGCCAGGCCGCGGGTGTAACCCACCTGCCAGGTCTGCGAGGAGTTATCGTTCGTACCGGTCTTCGCAGCCGAACCGTTCGGCAGGCCGATACCGCGCTGAGAAGCAGAACCGCCAGGCTGGATAACGCCCTTCAGAACCCAGCTGACACCGTTTGCGATATCCGGATCCAGAACCTGCTCGCACTGGTTCTGGTATTCCTTCATGGTGTCGCCGTTGTTCTTCAGAATCTTATCGACGGGGCGCGGGGTGCAGTACTTACCTTCGGAAGCGAAGATCGCGTACATCGAAGCGCTGGTCAGCGGGGAGATACCGTACTTGGTACCACCAATGTTGGTACCCAGGTCGGGGATGCTGTGCAGCGGTTCGCCGGTACCGTCCAGCGCGTGCATCTTGATGGACAGGTCGTGCACATCGCACAAATCCAGCTGGGAGAGCATGCCGTACAGGTACGAGTTCAGCGACTGGCGGATACCGTACGCCGCGGTGTTGTAGCCTAGGCCACCGTTGAACGCGTTCTTGTAGGACCAGCCGTTTGCCTGGCCGGTGTAGTAGTACTTGCCGCCGTCGTAGCAACGGGCGTTCCAGCCGAAGCTGGTGGGCCAGAACAGCTGGGTACCGTTCACGGTACCGTTAGCACCGCGGCCGGAAATCAGCCACTGAGCCAGAATAATCGGCTTGAAGGTCGAACCGGGCTGGAAGCCGCTGGTACCGCCGTAGGCCGCGTCAACGTTGTAGTTGTACTCGGTCTTGGAGTGGTCGTTCGCGTCGGCGGGGGTACCGAGCTCGGTGTTCTGAGCCATGGCAATCACGCGACCGGTACCCGGCTCGACACTGGTCAGCGCGGAGTTCACGTCGTTCCAGTTGGTGGCGGCCGGCTGGGTGGAGTCCACAGCCTGCTTGGCCACGGTCTGAGCCTCGGGGTTCAGGGTGGTCACAATCTTCAGACCGCCGCGCTTAATCGCGGTGTTGCGCAGCTCGGCGGTAGCGCCCAAGCTTTCGTCCTGCAGCAGGTAGTTCACCACGTAGCGGCAGAAGAAGGCCTTATCGCCGCTCAGGGAGCAACCCTGCGACTTGGGGTGGACGTCGAGCTTAATATCGCTGGCGATAGCCTCGCTGTATTCCTTATCGGAAATCTTGCCGTCGCGCAGCATGGTGCCAAGCACCACGTCGCGGCGTTCACGGGCGAGTTCGGGGTTCACGGTCGGGTCGTACACGTTCGGTGCCTGCACCAGACCGGCAAGAAGCGCGGACTGGGCCACGTTCAGGTCCTTAGCGGAGATGCCCCAGTAGTACTGTGCGGCAGCTTCGACACCGTAGTTGGAACCACCCAGGTTCACGATGTTCAGGTAGCCCTCAAGGATTTCATCCTTGGACTTGTTCTGCTCCATCGAAATCGCAAGCTTCATCTCGCGAATCTTTGCAGCGTACGTCTTGTTACCGTTGAGGGTCGCGGTAGCGTCCTCACCGCGGGACACCGCGGCGTCCACGATCAGGTTGTTGACGTACTGCTGGGTCAGGGTGGAAGCACCCTGGCGGCGGCCGCTATTGGAGTTAACGATGTTGTTGAGGAACGCACGGCCAATACCGATCGCGGAGACCGCACCGTGCTTGTAGAAGTCGCGGTCCTCAACCGAAACGATGGCGTCCTTCATGTGCTGAGAAATCTGGTCCAGCTTGACCGGGTCGCGGTTCTCGTCGAAGAAGGTCGCGATTTCGGTGGTGCCGTCCGCAGCGTAAATCGTCGAGGGACGCGAGAAGGGACCTTCCGCAATATCTTCGGGGAGGTCCTGGAACCATGACATCGATGCGTTCGCGACCATGCCGGCACTCACGGCCGGAGGCACGACAATGATTGCCGCGAGGAAACCGGCAATCACGCTGAACGCGAGGAACTGCAAAAAATCTCCCGGGCGGCGACGCGCACGGGTTTTCTTAGATGAAGCCATTCATTCAGTTTAACCCATGAAGCTGTGAGAGGAAGCCCTCTCTGGAGAGAACCTCGGTTGAGGCGCTCACTCGGGTTTTCCGACCGCTAGATAGCCGCCGGAGACGCGGAAAGGGAGGCGCAGCACGTGAAAAACACAATGTGACAATCCCTTTTACAAGTAGGGCCCCGAAAGCTAGGCTAGAGGGTATGAAGAAATGGGAATACGCAACTGTACCGCTGATGATCCACACGACCAAGGCAATCCTCGATAACTGGGGCGAGGACGGCTGGGAGCTCGTCACCGTGCTCCCCGGTGCCTCCGCACCCGCCGGCGCAGCCCCCGCATCGAACATGGTCGCGCCCACTCAGGGTAACCCCATCGCCTACTTTAAGCGCGAGAAGGCCGACTAAACGTCGCCCCTCCGGCGGCTCCCCCAGCTATCTTCGCTCCGCGCCGAAAACGTGGCTGCAATTGGGAATAGCTGAGGCGGGCCGCCGGTTAGCCGTTTAACCCTTCGAAAAGTGAAGGGTACACCGCGGACCCGTGGAAAGAACTGTATAACGGCACGCAACGCACACATCTCATCACCGTCCGGGTGTGAACACCCGCAATCCTTCTGGAGTAATCATGACTGAATCTCGCATCGAAGCCCGCATCCGCGAACTCGGCTACGAGCTGCCCGTCGCACCCGCCCCCGTCGCCGCCTACGTTCCCGCGGTGACCTCCGGCTCCTACGTGTACACCTCCGGCCAGCTGCCCTTCGTCGACGGCGTTCTGCCCGCCACCGGTAAGGTCTCCGGCTCCGGTGAAGAGGGCTTCGTGAACCCCGAGGACGCGAAGAAGTACGCGGGCATCAGCGTGCTGAACGCCCTGGCCGCCGTTAAGTCCGTGATTGGTGACCTGGACCGCGTTCAGCGCGTCGTAAAGGTTGTGGGCTTCGTGGCCTCCGAGGTGAACTTCACCGCTCAGCCGGCCGTAATCAACGGTGCCTCCGAGCTGCTCGGCGAGATTTTCGGCGAGGCTGGCCAGCACGCCCGTTCCGCCGTGGGCGTGCCCGTGCTGCCCCTGGATTCGCCCGTCGAGGTCGAGATTATTGTTGAATATGTCTAATCAGCTGTACACCGGCGCACTGCCGCTGTCGGCTATCCGCGCGGCCCAGGCGCAGCGCGCCTCCCAGGAAGGTCGCCAGGTTGAGACTCCCGGCGGCGCCCACGACGTGAAGACGCTGCCCCTGCCAGTGCAGGAGCGCCGATTCGGCACTGCGGAGGTACCCGCCGAGCCCGAACATCCCCGCATGTTCACGGGCCGCAACTCCTCGCCCGCACCCCGCACCGAGGCCATTCAGCGCCTCTACGTGATCCCGGAGTTCATGCGAGCCGCCGCGGAAAGCTGGTGCGAAGAGGGTAACGAGGGAACCCCCGGTTGCACGATGCGCCAGGCGGCCTCCGTCATCTTCGTGCGCGACGGCGACAACGGTTTGGAGACCATCTTGACCTACCGCCCGGGCACTTCGCCGCTGGGCGTGGTGGCCTTCCCCGGCGGTACCGCGCTCCCGGGTGACGACGAATCCGCCTCCTGGGTGGGCCCCGGCGCCGAATACTGGCAGAAGCAATTTCACTATTCCGACGTGACGAAAGCGCGCCGCAGCGTCATGGCCGCCGTGCGCGAATCCTTCGAGGAGACGGGTATTCTGCTGGCCGGCGAGGATGAACAGGACGTCGTGGAACGCTCCAGTACCCCCGAGCTGATGACCTGGCGCGAGGCCGTGGCCGATCAGGACAAGAGCTTCGCGCACTTCCTGTCTTCGAGCGGGCTCAGTATTCGCGCTGACCTGCTGCGCCCCGTGGCGCGTTGGCAGTCCCCGGACTTCTTCCTCAAACGCTACGACATCGCCTACTTCACCACCGCCCTGCCGGTGGGGCAGGACCCGAAGCTGCTGCTCGGCAAGGGCGTGTGGGGTGATTGGCTGAACGTTCGTGAGCTTCTGGAAGCGCGCGACACGAGCGAGCTGGGCGACCGCATCGGCCAGCCCAATACTGTGGGTCGCCGCCTGGAAGAGCTCGTGACCCCCGGCGTCATGTGCATGCTGGAATCCCTCGCGAGGGCCCAAACCTCGGTGGCGTGGCTGTCGAAGCGCCGCCGCATCGAGGTGCGCAAGGCTGTGCTCGTGAGCCATAACGGCGCTTGCATGCTCTCCTTCACCGAGGTAGAGCCTCCCGCTCCGACCGGGCCGGTCTTCACCGGAGGCCTGGGCGCGGTGCCCCAGACCGGAAGCGAGCTGGACGGACGCGTCGCATAGCCTCGGGCCTGCGCACGCTGGGCATGCACACTCTCAGACCGACCGTTACCGAGGCCCAGGTCGCCTCGGCCGCACCGCTCGACGCATAAATTAACGGCAGGAGCCGCCTCCCCATGCAAAGGAGGCGGCTCCTGCCGTATGTAAAGCGTAACGTTGCGGCACTCATCCTGCCTGGCAGAGCCGGGACGAAAGACCGCAAGGTCGGAGAATGATAGCGGTTATGCCGCTACCGCCTAGCGGGAACGCTGGCGCAGGCGGGGCAGGTCGAGGATGACCACGGCGCGTGCTTCCAGACGAATCCAGCCGCGGGAAACAAACTCGGCCAGAGCCTTGTTCACGGTCTCGCGGGATGCGCCAACCAGCTGTGCCAGCTCTTCCTGGGTCAGCTCGTGTGCAACGAGCACACCGTCGGTTGCGGGGCGGCCGAAGCGGTCGGCCAAATCCAGCAGAGCCTTGGCCAGGCGGCCGGGAACATCGGAGAAGACCAGATCAGCCAGGGCCTCGTTAGCGTGGCGCAGGCGACGAGCCAGGGTCTTGATAACCTGGTCGGAAATCGAGGGGTCGAGCTGCTGGGCACGTTTGAAGGACTCGTGCTTAATAGCTGCCAGGCGGGTCTCGGAAACAGCCACCGCGTTGGTCGAACGGGGCGAAGGATCGAAGAGAGCCATCTCGCCAAACACATCGCCGGGGCCCATGATGGCGACCATGTTCTCGCGGCCATCGGCGGCGGTGCGACCCAGCTTCACCTTGCCGGAGAGCACGGCAAAGAGCTGATCGTCCTGGTCACCCTCGTAGAAGAGGACGGCGTTACGGGAGAGGTCAATCTCCTGAATGTCATCGGTCAGCAGGGCAAATGCTGCGTCGTCAAGGTTCGCAAAAAGAGGGGTGCGACGGAGGATCTCGAGATCCATGAAGTTCTCCTAGATATGAGGTGAAGAGCCGAAGCCCGTGATGTTCAGTGAGTGAGCCTGAACCTATGTAAAGTATCTCACGACTGCAGTGTGAGACGGCTCAAGCGGGTGTGACATATTCAACTGATAAGAGCGTACCCTAAAATTTTGGTTTAAGCACTCAGAATCCGGAGCTTTACAACAAAAGTTTTTCATTCCCGGTAAATTCTAAGGTTTAGCACAGCTTATGGGTCTACTATCGGTCCATTGGGTGTGCCCACCGACGGGCCGCATATTGTGGGTGCATCCTTGATCATTTCTACCCACCCCCAAGGAGGCCCCGTCAAAATGACTGACATTAACCCCCTTGATATCGTCATCCCCGTCCTTCTACTGCTCTACTTCCTCGCCGGAATCCGTAGCGGCTTCTTCACGACCCTCGGCACCTTCCTCGGCCTCGGCCTGGGCGTTTGCGCCGCCGCGTGGCTCGTGCCCCTGGCCGTTGCTTCCGTCGGGACCCAGTGGAGCCTTATCACCGCGGTTGGCGTGCTCATCCTCTGCCTGACCATCGGGCAGTGGCTGGGCGTCGTCGCCGGACGCACCATCCGGAAGGTCACCGACGTTACCCCGCTGAAGGGCATCGAACGATTCTTTGGCGGCGTGCTCAACCTCGCCGCCTGCGCCCTCGTGCTGGTCGTGCTGACCATCTCGATGCGCACCGTGCCCATCCCGCAACTGAACACTGCGCTCAGCCAGTCCAAGACCCTGACCTGGATGGTCGCCAGCACCCCCGACGCCCTTAAGGACCAGATCGACTCGGTCCGTAACAACGTGCTCGCCTCCACCTCCATTCCCGAGGTCAGCGAGCTCATCGCCCCCGAAGCCTCCGCCCCGACCGAGAGCGTTGAGTCCGATGCGCTTGACGCCGCCAGCGCCTCCGTCGTGGAGATCCTGGGCGCCGCAGAGCAGTGCGGCTACACCTCCACCGGCTCCGGCTTCGTGGCCGACACGGGCCTGGTCGTCACCAACGCCCACGTGGTTGCCGGCGTGACCTCACCGGTCGTGCAGGACTCCCGCGGACGCACCTGGCCCGGCACCGTGGTCTACATGGATAGCGAACAGGACCTCGCATTCATCAGCGTGCCGAAGCTTCCCCTGAAGCCGCTCACCATCGGCAAGAACGCCTCCGCGGGTAGCCTCGTGACCTTCATGGGCTACCCCAAGGGCGGCCCGTTCAAGGCACTGCCCGCCACCGTGCAGGGCATCGGCAACACCCAGACCATCGACGCCGACACCGGCCGAGCCAACGCCATGCGCCAGGTCTACCAGCTGGCAGCCGACGTTCAGCACGGCAACTCCGGTGGTCCCGTCCTCGACGAGAACGGCAACGTGGTTGGCGTGATTTTCGGTAAGGCAACCACCGGCCAGACCGGCTACGCCATCACCGCGACCACCCTCAAGCAGGCCCTGGCCGAGGGCGGTAACAACACCGCCGCGGTCTCCACTGGATCCTGCCGTAAGTAGCTAGTGTCGAGCCGCGGAACAGTGGCACAACAGATCAGGCTCCCGCCCTCACACGAGGAACGGGAGCCTGAACTATTTAACGAAAGGGGGAGGGCAAGTTACTCAGCGAGGCGCTGCGCTGGGCTATTCCGCCAGATGCTGCGCCAGGAAATCAACCGCCATGACGTAACCGTAAGCGCCGGCACCGGCAATCACCGCGGTGGCCTGCGGGGATACGAAGGAACGGTGACGGAACTCCTCACGGCGGTGAACGTTCGACAGGTGCACCTCAACCACCGGAAGCTCCGCCGCCTCCAGAGCGTCGTGAAGCGCCACGGAGGTATGCGTGTACGCCGCCGGATTGATAATGATGGCGGCCCCGCGCGTGCGGGCACGCTGAATCTCGTCCACCAGAACACCCTCGTGGTTGGACTGCATAAATTCAACGTCAAAACCATGATCCGCCGCACGTTCACGCACCATACGCTCAATATCGTGCAGAGTGGTGTAGCCGTACACCTCGGGGCGGCGCTGCCCGAGCAGGTTCAAGTTCGGGCCGTTAAGCACAAAAATCGTATCTGACATAGAACCAGTGTGGCACAGCAGGCACCCGCACAGTACGAGCCAACGCGAACTGCCCAGAAAATGACGCGGTATAGAAGACGGGGGGCCAACTACGGTGAACCTCGCTACCGTCCGCACCCCAAAGCCCGGTACCCTCACGCTATGACCGAGAACGCCACCCACCCCGCAACGGCCGCACAGAACACCCCGGCCAAAGACACTGCGGCAGACAACACCGAATCACTCCTGCAGATTCGCGTCGTCCCAGAGTTCAAAGCCGCCGCGGCCGCACGCCGGCTCAAGGCCCGCGCACCCGAAAGCCACCTCTCCACGGTGCGCCGCGCCCGCAAAATCAACCGTATCCTGGGCGAAACCTACCCCTACGCGGTCGCCGAACTCGACTTCGACACCCCCTTCGAGCTACTCATCGCCACCGTGCTCTCGGCGCAGACCACCGACGTGCGCGTCAACTCCGTGACCGGTGCGCTCTTCGCCCACTACCCGGATGCCACCGCGCTCGCCTCCGCACGCTACGAGGAGGTCGAGCCCTACATCCAGTCCCTCGGCTTCTACCGCGCCAAGGCACGCTCCATCGTGAACCTCTCGCGCCAGCTCGTCGAGGAGCACGGCGGGCAGGTGCCCTCCACCCTCGAGGAGCTCGTCAAGCTCGCCGGAGTCGGCCGCAAAACCGCAAATGTGGTGCTCGGCAACGCCTTCGGCGTGCCCGGACTGACCGTCGACACGCACTTTGGCCGCCTGGCCCGCCGCATGGGATTCACCACCGCCGAGGCCCCCGAAGCGGTCGAAAAGGACGTTGCAGAGCTCATCGAACGCAAGGACTGGACCATCTTCTCGCACCGCATGGTCTACCACGGCCGCCGCATCTGCCACGCCAAGAAGCCCGCCTGCGGCGTATGCCAGGTTGCAGATCTCTGCCCCTCTTACGGCATCGGTGAGACCAACGAGCAGAAGGCCCGCAAGCTCATGAAATATGAAATGGCCCCCGGCCGCGAGGACCTGCACCTTCGCTTTCTGCAGGGCGCAACCCGCCGCCAGCTACAGGCCGAGGGGTACCCGCTCAGCGCCTAGCCGGCCCCTGCCGTACACTGGTGAAATCGCCGTAGACGGCCCGCACGGATAGCGCGAGCCATGGACGAGCACAACCCCACGCCTGCATACGATGCGGAGAGCAACCAACTATGACCGTGACCAGCGGAACCGAGCACCCTGCCCGTGACCTTCTCGAGGCCCTCGCCAGCGGCGGGGTCGAATTTGACGTGGACGCCCTGCTACGTAGCGCCCCCGCCAGCCCCCTGAGCAAGGAGGCCGCCGTGCTGATTCTCTTCGGCGTGCTCGATGACTCGCCCTCCACCGGCGAATTCGAAGGATGCCCCGAGAACGTGGGTGCCGACCTGGACATGCTTCTGCTCGTGCGCGCCGCAACACTGCGCGCGCACGCCGGTCAGCCCGCCTTCCCCGGCGGGAAAATCGACCCCGAAGACTACGCGCTCGCCGAGTCCACGGGCGAACCGGTCGCACACATCGCCGCACTGCGCGAGGCCGTGGAGGAGACCGGCCTGGACCCCGCCGGCGTGCAGGTCCTCGGCCAGCTACGCACCCTGCCGCTTCCCATCAGCGACTTCATGGTCACCCCCGTCATCGGTTGGTGGAACAGCCCCGTGCCCGTCAGCGTGGTCGACCGCAACGAATCGGCCCTCATCGCGCGGGTTCCGGTGCGCGATCTGCTGAACCCCGCCAACCGGCACACCGCCTACGTCAAACGCGGCCGCACCTCGCACCGCACCCCCGCCTTCGATGTGCGCATGCCCGGCGGTGAGGAGTTCACGGTGTGGGGATTCACCGCGATTTTGCTGGACCGCATCTTCGACTCGCTTGGCTGGACCGTGCCTTGGAACCGCAACGATCTACGTCCGGCACCCGGGTACGAGCCCTAAATCTACCGGCCGTATGGCGTGCCGGCCAGCCGGTGGAGCCAGCCGGTGGAAACGAACGCGGCCCCACCCCGCGGCGGCCCGCACAGCCCGCCGCGGGTTATTTACCTTCGGAGTAATCGTGCACGTGGTGCACCGAGACGGGAAAATCCACCGGGACCCTGCCGAAAAGCAGACGCGCCGCCTCCGCCGCACACTCGCGCACGATGCGAGCCACGCGCTCGGCCTCCAGCTCCGGACCGCACAGCAGCAGCTCATCGTGCAGAAAATAGACGATGCGGGTGCGCATGGGCATGCCGAAAATCGTCTCCGTCAGCAGGCGGGTGCGCACCGAACCCATCCAGCACAGCGCCCACTCCGCGGCGGTTCCCTGAACAATAAAGTTGCGGGTCATGCGGCCGTGAGCACGCGCGGTCGACACCGCACGCGATTCGGCCGCCGGCGAGGAACGATCCGCCACAATCTCGCGAAAACGATCGCTCACCGGCGGTGAAGTGCGCCCCAGAAAAGTCGTCACCTGACCGCCCGCCTCACCGATGCGCGCCGCCCGCTCCGTGAACTCCATGGCCTGCGGGAAGAGGGCCGCAACGTGCGGAAGAAGCGCCCCAATCTCGCCGCTGCGTCCGCCGTACATGATGGCGAGCATGCCCACCTTGGCGTGGGCGCGCTCCGTCAGACCCACGCCCTTGAGACGCGCCAACTCCGCGATGCCGGCGTACAGGTCGGCGCCTCGTCCGGCCGATGCGAGCGCCTCATCCCGGCTGAGGGCCGCCAGGATGCGCGGCTCAATCTGCGAGCCGTCCGTCACCGTCAGAATCTGCCCCTCGGGGGCCTGAATTGCCTGCCGAATCTCGGCGGGAAGCTGCAGGGCACCGCCGCCCGAAGCGCCCCAGCGCCCGGTCGCGGCCCCGCCCACCTCGAGGTGCGGGCGGAAAGCGCCCTCAGAAACCCAGGTGTCGGACCACGTCCAGCCGTTGGCGGTCCAGATGCGGTACAGCTTCTTGTAGCGCAGAATCGGTTCAATGAGGGCCTGCCGCTTCTGCCGCTGCGAGGGCACGGCCTTCGCCCAGCTCTTGAGCTCCCAGGACCGGGTCGACGTCACCGAGGCACCCGCCGACTGCAGGGCGTGCAGAAGCTCCTGCGGTGAGTCGGGGTTAAGCGTGGGCATGAACAGCATACGCTGGATCTCTTCGACCAGCTCCTGCATCTTTTGTGGGCGTTGGCCGGGCTCGGGCCGGGGGCCCAGTAGTTCCTGCAGGTGTTCGTGGTGAGCCCTCACGTTAAAGGGGATGCCGTAGTACCCGATTTCGGCAGCGACGAGGGCGCCCGCCGATTCGGCCGCCGCCAGCAATCGCAGACGTTCGGGATGCTTCGAGGAGCTGATGGCCCGCGCCTGGGCCAGCCATTCGCCCATGAGGGCGCGCACGACGGGGTGTTCCGGCAAAAGACGGACGGGCCCGGCCGAAAGCTGTGCCTCGAAGGGCTCGTGAGGCGCTGGCTCAAGAAGATCGTGGGTCCCCGAGGCCTGCGCGGGATTCTTTGCGGAAGCACCGGCTGAACCGGCGTTCTTCTGAGCGGCACCGCTCAGGAAATCCGCGCCGAATAGTTCCTCCTGCCCCTGAATTTGGCGGGCCACCGGCAGGTATCCCTGGGGCTCTAGAGCCTCGGTGAGCTCCGAGAGGTCCAGCTCGGTTTCGTAGCTGACAAAGCGGCTGGGATGCGTGGCTGCGGTCCGCAGAATACGCTGCACGAGCCGCAGATCGTAGCACTGGTGCACGCGCACCCCGCGCCGCAATAGCAGGGGTGCGATGTGACGGGTATCGGCCCAGATCCAGCGCGGGGGTCGGCGGTCCGGGGACCGCTCGGCCCTCCGCTCAACCTCGCGCACGTAGGCCGCCAGGTTCGCGGCGCTGACCCGGTCTGCGCGCAGAATCTGCGGAATGAAGGAAGGGTCGGCCAGCTGCTCGGCGGTGGGGTCTTCGTAGTGGAAAGCTCCCCAGGACGTCACCGGGCTCTCCGCCCGTCCGCGCGCGGGCACGCCCGCCGCAATGCGGGCGGTGACGGGCTGATTCGCGGTGCCGGTGCGGGCCGTGATGTCCGCACCGGTGGCGGGGCTGAGGAGGATGTACATAGTTCCATTATCGGTGACGACCGGGTGCGGGCCGTGACGGGGCGTCGAGCCTGTGGATAGTAGGAGCGGCTGAGCGGCTGAAGGGGTTGTGCGAGGCTGGGGGCGCTGTGCGAGGCCGGGATGCCGTGTGAGACAGGGGTGCTGTGCGAAGCGGGGGCGGGTCTTGAAGCGGGTGAGTTTTGGAGTAAGCGAGTTTTGGGGCGGACGACTTTGGGGCTGTGCGGTTTTCGCGTTTCGTCATAAAGCCGTCGGAACGGAGGCTGAGCGGCCAAAACGAGGCGAAAACGCCCTGTGGATAACGGATTTTTCGGGGTTTAAGCCGGAATTATCCACAGAACGATTGTTCTATATTTGGGGGTTTTCCTCACGTGGTGTGATGAACCCATGAAGAATACCGACCAGCTACAGAACCCGCAGCGCACCCTACTCGCTGACTCGCCGCGCGTGAGGGCGCAGATTCCTCCGCGGGAGTCGGAACAGGGCCTTGCCCCCACACCGCCAGCTGGGGCGCCTCACGGGGTGCCTATGCCTAGCGGGGTGTCTGCCGGGGCGAGTGTTTCCGCGCTGATGGTGCCCGAAGACTACCGGGCCCGCGCCGTGGCCGTACAGGCGAGGGAGCGCATCCTGCGTTCCCCGGAATGGAGCTCCCTCGCGCTCGACGGAGCCGCGGCCTTTAATGGGCCCTCATCAGCACAGCCCTTCTTCGAGTCGCCGTTGCGTCCTCTCCTCGAGGGGGTCGTGGAGGAGGTTATCGCCGAGATAGACGGAGCCCCGCCGCCCGGTACGCTCCCGGGGTCGCCCCGGGTAGCCCCCGGGCTCCTGTCTCGCTTTATGCCCCGGGTCCTCTCGGGTACCCTATCCCTACGGAGAAAGCCGGGGAAGCTACCGGGCGTTTTTACTGCACATCTCGCAGGTCCGCGCGCTGCCGGACGGGGGACCGCCCCGTGGAGCTACCCCAGCGTCGAACACGTACCCGTCGACCGAGAACTGGCTCTGCGCTACCTGGGGTCTGAGCTCTACGGGTTTGGCGCGCTCGATTTGCTCCTCGAAGCGGGGGAAAAACTCGGCGCCGCCATCACCGATATCTACGTGAACTCACCCTGCGATATTTGGGCGGGCATCGGTGGTGAGGTTCGCCCCGTCGCCCTGAGCCTCGGCAACGAGCAGCGAGTGCGTGCCCTGGCCGAGCGCCTTATTCGCCGCCGCGGTGGGCAACTGGATACCGCGCACCCGGCTGCCGACGTCAGCGATGAGGTGGGTCGACGCATCCACGCCATCATTCCGCCCCTGAGCGAGCGCACCCGCCTGTCCATCCGATTGCCGGCAAGGGAACGCCCTGGCCTAAACCGCCTCGTCAGCGTCGGATTGTGCGATGCCGCAACCGCCGACTACCTGCGTCGCATGGTGGCCGAGCGCCGTGGATTCGTCATTAGCGGCGGTACGGGAACCGGTAAGACGACGCTCCTCAACGCCCTGCTGGGGCTGTGTGAACCGGCCGAGCGCATCGTCATTCTGGAGGACACCCCGGAGCTCGCCCCCGAACACGAGCAGGTCGTTGCCCTTAGAACCCGAGCCGCGAATTCAGAGGGTGCGGGCGCTATCGGCCTGGGCGAACTCATCGTGCAAGCCCTGCGCATGGGCCCGGACCGCCTGGTGGTGGGGGAGTGCCGCGGGGCGGAGGTGGTGCACCTGCTGACCGCCATGAACACCGGTCACCGCGGTGCCGGGACCACGTTGCACGCCAATAGCGCCGAGGCGGTGCCTCGCCGACTGATTGCCCTGGGCGCGCTCGCGGGCCTGGATTATAGAACGGTTGCTCTGCATACGGTGACGGCTTTTGAGCGCATTATTCACCTCGAGCAGCAGGGCGGCCGCCGCCGCATTGAGGGCGTGTATAGCCTGCACGTTGAGGGGCCCGAAGAGCGGTTGCGGGTGCGGAGGATTCCCATTAATCCGGAGCCCGGTCGAGGGGTAGCCCCGTCGGAGTCAGCCGGAGGCGTCCGGGAAAGGGGGAGAACATGAGGGCCGCACGAACCGCCTCGCTGAACCTGCGGGAGCGCTGGGAGAATCGCCGCCCCGGCGCGGCGGATGCCGAAGAGATGCGCGTGTGGCCGCTCGTGTTGCGTTCCCTGGCCCTCAACCTGCGATCGGGAATGAGTCTGCACGAGGCGGTGCAATCCCTCTCGTACCCCGAAGAGCACCCACGGATCGGTGAAGATATTCGCCGGTTTATCCGGGCTCTGGAGACCGCCGCGGCCTGGGGACTATCGCCGCATCTGGCTTGCGAACAGGTTCTTGACGAGGACGAACGCAGCCTGAGACCTCACAGCCGAGAACGCCTGCGCGACCTGTCCCTCAGCCTGCGCATGAGCGAAAACGCCGGAGCGCCCCTGGCCACCAGTCTGGAGCGGGCCGCCGAGCACGCCGAGGAACGTATCGATGCGCTCCTGGGACGGCAGAGCGCGCTGGCGGCGCCTCGAGCTACCGGTCGAATCCTCTCGTGGCTACCGCTCATCGGGCTGGGACTGGGAATGTTGATGGGCAGCGATCCGCTGGGCGTGCTTACCGGCTCGGTGGCCGGTGCCCTCGCGGGCTTGCTCGGATTCGCCCTGGCTTTTATCGGGCGAGGATGGACGGCCCGGCTGGTGCGCCGGGCCGAGGAGGAGAGTGAGGGCAGGAGCTCCCCGGCCGCTCAGCCCGTCCGACTCGGTGGGCACCTCGCGAGGGAACCGACCGGTCGTGAGGCTCGACGCTTCGGCTCTTTGGGGCACGCGTCTTTGGGGCACACGGAAGCCTGCGCTCCACCCGGAGTGGACACGGCTCTCATGTTGGAGCTGCTCGCCGCGCAGCTGAGGGCCGGGCTCTCGCCACTTTCGGCCCTGACGGCTCTCGCCGAGGCCCTGAACAGCGGGCAACTGCGAGCGATATGCCGCCGACTGCAGATGGGAGCCACCTGGGAGGCGGCCTGGGCCGGAACCGCCACGGGAAGCTGGGGTCCGCTGAGGGACGCACTCGCCCCGGCCTACACCGCCGGTAGCCCGAGCGCGCCCCTGCTCAGGGCCCTCGCCGACGCGCAACGCCTGAGTGAGCGTCGCGCCGCGGAGCGGGCCGCCGGAAAACTTTCGGTTGCCCTGGTCGTACCCCTCGGACTCTGCTCCCTACCGGCATTCATCTGCCTGGGCATCGTGCCCATCCTCATTTCGCTCCTGCCGACCCTCACCGGGTAGGCCCCGCGGGAACGATCCCACATTCTCGCGCCGAGTTGAACGAACCGCTCGGTGCGCAATCCCAAATACCTTGAGAAAGGAAGACCAATGACGAACATTCTGACCCCCACCTACCCCGAACGACGTGGAGAGAACGAAGCCGACCGCTACGAGGCGGAGGCTGCCCAGACTATCCTCGGGCCCGTGCCGCTCTCGGTTGCTATCGCCACGACCCTCAAACAATTACGCGAGGAATGTGCGGACCTCTTCGATGGGGATGAATTGCCCGATACGAAGGCCACCAAGATTACCCTGCCCGGCGCCTCGAGCGAGGCCCCGATGGGGCTCCCGCAGGAGCTGGCTCAGAGCGAAGAACGCGTTCTGAATATTGCCCGTGCCCTGGCCGAGGGATGCACCCTAGACTCTTGTGGCCCCACCTGCTGCGCGCTGGGTTGCGCACTTGACGAAGGCGAAGAACGTAGCTCGCGCGCTGCGGGAGATGGGACTGAGCCCGCTGAACCGACCGGGCGTTACGGGACTTCATGCGGGGACGAACCGCTCGAGCTCTCCACCGCTCTCGGCGCCGCGGAGCGTGAAACGCACGAAGCCGAACGTTACGCCCCCGCCGGTGACGTGGAGGAGGGCGCATCCACCGCGGAGTACGGAATCGTCATGCTTGCGGCGGTCGGTTTCGCGGGGCTGCTGGTGGTCATCCTCAAATCGGACGAGGTGCGTTCAATGCTCCTGGACATCGTGCGTAACGCCCTCTCGATTGCGGGAAACACGGGCCTGCTATAGGGCTATAAGATATTGGGCCAGGCCTAATTATGACCGGTAGAAACACCTGGAATATCAGCACAGGAAGGAGGAATAAAGAATGACCGTTCGTGTCATTTTAGGTCGTATTGTGGGTAGGTCTCGGAGGCGCAACCCTCGGCCCGAGGAACTGGGCGCCGTAACCGCCGAGTTCGCGGTGGCCCTGCCCGCCGTGACCGCGGTGCTCGCCCTCTGCCTGGGGGCAGCCTCCACCGGCGTGGCCCAGGTAAAGCTGGAAGAATCGGCCCGGGCGGCGGCCCGTGCAGCCGCCCGGGGCGACTCGGAAGCCGAGATTCGTGCGGTCGTCGAACGCATCGACCCGGCGCAGAGCGTGCAGGTGAGCGCGGCGAACTGGGAGCCTGGTGAGGCCTCGCAGGTGCAGGTCGTGGTGACCCGTCCCGCTCCCGGCGTTATCGGCTCCGCGACGGGATGGACCCTGCGAGCCGAGGCCCATGCCCGACAGGAAGGAGGCATCGATGAACCGGAAGAACCGGGAGGGCACAGCGCCGACTCTGGCGACCCCGGCTAGGGCGGGCGACCCGGTATCCGCGGGGTCCCGGGAGGAGGGCAGCGGCACAGTTCTCGCGTTGGGCATCGTGGCCGTTCTGCTGATTATGACGGTGACTGTGGCCGGACTCATCGGGGCGGTTTCCGCCAACCGACGGGCCTCCTCCGCAGCCGATCTCAGCGCCCTGGCCGCGGCGGACGCCTACAGAGGTCTTGCCTCCGGAGACCCCTGCGAGGTGGCCAAGGAATGGGCCGTCAAGAACGGCGCCCGGCTGGAGGCGTGCATCTTCCCGGACCGACCCGAAACCGTGGAGGTGACGGTCGCAGTGCCGGTCAGCGGCCCGATGAGCGTGCTGGGCCCGGCGAGAGCGCGAGCCCGGGCGGGAGCCGCGCACCCGCTGGGGGAGCACGCCCCGGAAGTCCCCGAGGTTGAGGACCCTCCCGAGGAGATGCCCGCGGAGGAAGCGCCACCGACGGACTGAGCTTCGGGAGTCTAGCCCTCGACGGCTTTCTAATCCCTGGCGACTATCCCGGGAGTCGCCCCCTCTTCCGTATCGGTGCTTCCGTCGATGCTCTTCAGCATGGCCCTCAGCAGGGCCATCGCGCCGGCCTTGCTGAGGGGCTCGTTGCGGTTACCGCACTTGGGCGAGTGTACGCAGGAGGGGCACCCCTGCTCGCATCCGCAGCTTTCGATGGCCTCGAGGGTGGCGCTCAGCCACCGCCGAACCGCGTTGAAGCCGCGCTCGCTGATGCCCGCACCGCCCGGCGCGGCATCGTAAACGAAGATCGTGGGCTGGCCGGTATCGACGTGGTAGAGCGTGGAGAGCCCTCCCAGATCCCAGCGATCGCTGGTGGCGATGAGGGGCAGCAGGCCGATGGCGGCGTGCTCGGCGGCATGCAGGGTGCCCGGGCCGTCCTCTTCGGTCACTCCGGCCCCGAAGAGGTAGCTGGGCTCGAACGTGAACCAGACGGCTTCGGTGATGAGCACCTCCGGGGGCATGGGCATGGGCTCGTTACCCAGGTGCTCACCGCCGTAGACCGAGAAACGTTTGTAGCCGGTCACCTGGTTGGTGACCTGAACCTGGCCGCGGTGCATCGTGAGGACGGTGTCGGAACTTTCGCCGGGGCCTACGCTGCGGGCCTCCTCGAAGCGTACGCGCGCCCGCTCGGCGAGCACTCGCACCTCGGTGGTTTCGATAGCTCGCGTGTAGAAGTCCGGGTTGGCGCGGCTGAGCAGAATCACGCGCTCGTCCTCGCTGAGGGATTCGACCACGTAGAGAACGTTCTGGTGAATATATACCGCTCCTGGGTGCCCCTGACTCATGGCGTGTGCGGCGTCCATGGTGCCGACGAGCGTACCCTCCTGCCCGTCGATGAGCTGGTAGGGGCCACCACCGGTTCCGCGGATGTCGACCAGGTCGGCGGCAGACTCGGCGTGCGTCCAGTACCAGCCGTCGGCGCGGCGGCGCAGGTACCCCTGCTGCACCAGGCGATCCAGGAGCGCCTCGGTGTGCGGGCCGAAAAGGTTCAGCTCCTCAACGCGGATGGGGGCCTCCTGGGCGGCCGCACAGAGCTGAGGGGAGAGCACATAGGGGTTGGTTGGGTCGAAAACGGTGGCTTCAACGTCCTGCCCAAAAATCGCCTCCGGGTGGTGCACCAGGTAGGTATCGAGCGGGTTGTCGTCGGCGATGAGAACGGCGAGCGCGTCCTGGCCGCCTCGTCCGGCTCTGCCGATGCGCTGGGTAAAGGATGCGCGGGTGCCGGGCCAGCCGGCCACGATGACCGCGTCCAGCCCGGAAATGTCGATACCCAGCTCCAGCGCGGAGGTGCTGGCCAGGCCCAGCAGCTCGCCGTTGCGGAGCCTGCGTTCGAGTTCGCGGCGCTCTTCGGGGGTGTATCCTGCCCGGTACGCGGCGACACGGTGGGCGAGGCCGGGCTCAACTTCGTCGAGGTAGCGTTGGGTCTTCTGCGAGAGGACCTCCACGCTACGACGGGAGCCCGCAAAGACCAGCGAGCGGGTGCGCGATAGCACCAGGTCGGTGAGCATCTGCGCACCCTGCTCGATGGGGGAGAGGCGGCGCGGGGCGTTCTGTTCGGCTTCGGATTTGAGGGCCTCCTGCTGGGTGCTGCGGGCACCGGCGGCCAGGCGGTCGGTTGCTGCGGGCGGGAGTAGCTCGGGTTCCCAGAGCACCACGGCAGTCTCGCCGCGGGCGGCCGTGGATTCGGTGATGGCGGTGACCGCCCGCTGCGGCACGCCAATGAGCTTGGCGAAGGACTCGACCGGGTTGGAGCTGGTGGCCGAGGCGCCGTAGAACACGGGCACGCTGCGGTAAAGGGCGCAGACGCGCCGCAGGCGGCGCATCAGATTGGCGATGTGCGCGCCGAAGACCCCTCGATAGCTGTGGGCCTCGTCGAGCACCACGTAGCGCAGCCCGCGCAGGAAGGAGGCCCACTGCCGGTGGTTGCTCAGAATCGAGTAGTTGAGCATGTCCGGGGTGGTGAGGATGAAGTTGGCGTGCTCGCGAATCCAGCGGCGTTCGCCGGTGGGGGTGTCCCCGTCGTAGCTGGCCGGGTAAAGCCCGGGAAGATTGTAGGAGGTGAGGGCGGTGAGTTGGTCTGCGGAGAGTGCCTTCGCCGGAGAAATATAAAGAATATTCGCTCTATTATTGAGGTTCTCAGTCCCGGAATACGCGGAAGTTGAGCTTACCGGTTCGCCGCACGAAGCTCGGTAAACGGCGTCCAGCGTGGGCATCAGGTAGCTCAGGGTCTTGCCCGATGCCGTGCCCGTGGCAACGATAACGTGCCCGCCGCTACCCGGTCCCTCCGCGTGCGCGCGACCCGGCGCGGACATCTGGTCGCCGGGCGAAGCTGTGGGGTGCCCGCTCCGCCAGCCGTAGCGGGCGGCGCTCGCCTCCAGGGCGGCGTCAAGACCGGCGTGGGCCGCCTGCGCGGCGGCGACCTGGTGAGCGTATGGCTCCGAAATGCCGAGAGATTCGAAGGCCTCCACCACGCGCGGATGCATCCACTGCGGCCAGGGGGCGTGCTCCGCCTCGCGGGCCGGGATGGTGTGCACGTGGGTGATCTGCTCGGGCAGGGTGGAGGCGGGCGACAGCTCGGGGAGGAGGGCGCTCAGAGCCTGCTGAGTGGCGTTTGGAAGGTCGCCGAGGCGGCGGGGCACGCCGGGTACCGCCGGTGGGCCCGAACGGTCTACGGTCGCGGATTGGGGGTCTGCGGGGTGATGAGCTGCGTGCTGGGGCATGGCTTCAATTGTAGGTCTCGGCTCGCGCGCGAACTCCCTCGTTCGTTACGGGCCCATCCGTCTTCAGTCGGGGGCGTTCCGGGGTATCGGGCGTATTTTTGTGCCGAGGGTTCGCACGCATCAAGGATTCTGTATGTATTGGGGGTATCGCACGTTAAAATAGTTTCGTGGCTCAAAATAAGATTATTCTGTATTACCAGTTCGCCCCCATCGCCGACCCGCAGGCGGTCATGCTCTGGCAGCGTGCCCTCTGCGAGAAGCTCGGCCTGCGCGGGCGCATCCTGATTTCCAAGCACGGCATTAACGGCACCCTCGGCGGCGAGATTAACGCGGTCAAGGCGTACACCAAGGAAACCCGCAAGTACCCCGGCTTCAAGAACATGGAGTTCAAGTGGTCCGAGGGTGGTGCGGAGGATTTCCCCCGCCTGTCCGTGAAGGCTCGCGACGAGATTGTGGCTTTCGGCGCTCCCGACGAGCTGCAGGTGGACGAGAACGGCGTCGTTGGCGGCGGCGTGCACCTGAAGCCCGAAGAGGTCAACAAGCTCGTTGAAGAGCGCGGCGACGAGGTGGTCTTCTTCGACGGCCGTAATGCCTTCGAAGCGAAGATCGGCAAGTTCAAGAACGCCATTGTCCCCGACGTGCGCACCACCCACGACTTCATCCGCGAGATTGAGTCCGGCAAGTACGACGACCTCAAGGACAAGCCGGTCGTCACCTACTGCACCGGCGGGATCCGCTGCGAGATTCTCTCCGCGCTCATGAAGAACCGCGGCTTCAAGGAAATCTACCAGATCGACGGCGGCATCGTGCGTTACGGCGAGAAGTACGGCGACAAGGAACTGTGGGAAGGCTCGCTCTACGTCTTCGACAAGCGCATGCACATGGAGTTCACCCCGGACACCGTCACCATCGGCAAGTGCGAACAGTGCGGCGCCCCCTCGAACAAGTTCGAGAACTGCTCCAACGATTCCTGCCGTGAGCTGGTTCTGCTCTGCCCCGAGTGCGCAGCTGATGATGCGAAGCGCCACTGCGTGCCCGAGTGCTCGGTGGACCGCGAAGCCGCCGAGGTGAGGGCCTAATGGCCTCCGCCAAGGAGAACGCGGTTCAGATTTCAGAGCCCCGCGTTGAGGAACACCCGGCGATGGTCGTTGCCGGCGTTTCGCGGGTGTTTTCCCTGGATGAGGACTTCTCCCCGCTGTGGGATGAGCTGAATCAGAAGGCCTCCCCGGCAATGCTGGACGTTCTGAATGTGACCCAGTACCTGGGCGTGTGCACTCAGCCGAACCCGAAGGGTCAGGTCCGCTACACGGCGGGCTTCCTGGTGTCGGAGCCGGCGAGCGCGGTGAAGCTCGGCCTGGGCGTGCTGGAGCTGCCTGCGAGCACCTATGCGGTGGTCGAGGTGACCGGCTCGATTTCGGAGTCCATTCCGGCTGGCTTTGCGAGCTTTGAGGAGGCGTTCTTCGCGAAGAACCCGCAGTACCGCCCGGTTGGTGGCCTGGAGGTTTACGGCCGCGGCGATATGCAGGCGGCTGATTACCGTATGGAACTGTGGGTTCCGCTGGCGAAGCGTTCCTAATGTAGTTTGTCTCGGCAGTTTGTTTCTGTCGTTTTAGTTGCAGTTTTAGCTGTTGAATAGAAAGGCCCGGTGGTGCGATGCGTTCGTGCCGCCGGGCTTTTTTGTGCCCTTTTCGACTATATTTTGTGCCAGCATTTTGTGGCGGTATGTGTGCGCCGTATGGGTGGGGCGTGCGGGTGATGCGTGCGGCGAAAGCGGGGGAGGGAGTTCCTCTTGCCCGACCCGAATTTCCCCGCTCATAATAAAATACTTGACATGTAAAGTATCTGGGGGTAGATTTAAAATACCAGCCCGGCACTACAAGAGAATCGGGCACAACCCGCAAAGGAAAAAACAATGAGCACCCCCACCAACCCCGGCACCCCGCAGTTCGATCCGCAGCTCGACGAGTCCATCCGCATCAGCCACCTCGAACCCAAGGCTGGCACCGAAAAGAAGCTCAGCTTCCTCTCCTTCGGCCACTGGGCTGAGGTTCCCGGCTCCCGTGTACCCTCGGCCGCAGAATCCCTGCTCCAGGCAATTGACCTCGCGGTAGGCGCCGAAGATATCGGACTGGATGGCGCGTTCTTCCGCGTGCACCACTTTGACCAGCAGCAGGCGACCCCCTACCCGCTGCTCTCCGCAATCGCCGCCAAGACCGAACGCATCGAGCTGGGCACCGGCGTGATTGACATGCGCTACGAAAACCCGCTCTACATGGCGGAACTCGCCGCCATGGCTGACCTCATCGCGGCGGGCCGACTGCAGCTCGGTGTCTCCCGCGGTTCGCCCGAATCCGTGATTCGCGGTTTTGAGAGCTTCGGCTACTACCCGGCAGAGGGTGAAAACGAGAGCGACATGGCGCGCCGTCACCTCGACATCTTCCTCAAGGCAATCGAGGGTGAGGGTATGGCACCCAGCGCTCGCGTTCCCGGCAAGTACGCCCCCGTCCAGCCGCAGTCGCCGGGCCTGCGTGACCGCATCTGGTGGGGCGCGGGCACCGATAGCACCGCCGTGTGGACCGCGCAGAAGGGCCTGAACCTTATGTCTTCGACTCTGATGCTTGAAGATAAGGGTATTCCCTTCGACCAGCAGCAGGCGCAGCAGATTCGCCTCTTCCGCTCCGAGTGGGTGAAGGCGGGTAACTCGGGTGTTCCGCGTGTTTCGGTCTCCCGCTCGGTACTGCCCGTTATCGACGAAACCTCGACGCGCTACTTCGGTCGCCGCGCCGCGGAGGATTCACAGGATTACACCGGCATTATCGACAACAGCTTCTCTCGCTTCGGCCGTAGCTACATTGGTGACCCGGCGGAGATTGCCGAGGAGCTCGCTCGTGACGAGGCGGTTCAGGCAGCGGACACCGTGCTGCTGACCGTACCGAACCAGCTGGGCGTGGACTTCAATCTGAAGATGCTGGATGCCATCGTCAAGGAAATCAGGCCCGCGCTGACCACCAAGTAAATATCATAAAATTATTGAATTTATTGGTTATTTTAGAAATATTTATTGGTAAATAAATAGGGTGCAGAACGGTGTAAAAACAGCATGCTGTCTGGGTGTATCGTCCACGTGTAAGTTTGCACTTTATTCCCTAAACTAATTTTCATTATGAAGATCGCCCCCGGAGCTATGATTCCGGGGCGATCTGTGTGCTATCGGGCTATTTGAATCCGCATGTGAGGGTTGAGAATATGTGGGGTCGGGGCACATCCTATCGAGGCGCATCCTAGGTGGAAGGTCTGTTGCCTTGCGTCCTGAACCTTTCAAGGGTGGGGGAGTGGGGTTTTCCCTGCGTTTCATAAAGTCGTCCAACTTGTTGATTTGACGGTGCAGGGCGGCACTTTCGAGTAATATTTGTGTTGGGTAGGTAAAGGTGATAAACGTCACGATAATAGCGGTGAGTCTCTTCTTCTGCCTGAAGGTAAGTGTTGGCTTCGGGGGTGAAGAGTGTGGTTTTTTGTGGCTTTCTATAAGAATGAATACCCGGAAAAAGGGGCATTGCCTGTTGTGGGCTGTATTAAAGCCACATATTTCTCCGCACTGAAAATAAATAATTCAAAGCGTATAAATGCAATTTATTTAAAAATTTTATTTAATGCATCTCAATGCATTTTTATTATCTTTTGAATATGCCTAGTCTTAACACGCCACCCAGGATTTTCCAACGACGATGAACCGTCGTGAAAAGGGTAGATCGAGTGCTCATCCGGAAAGCCCGGAGATAAGAGCGTTCTTCCAGGTGGATACTTCTTCCTGTACCGACCCTTTCAGAGCATCTTCGGTAGTGCATCGTGAATTATCACTCAATATACGAGATAAGGACTAGTCCTCATGACTTCTGAAAAATCCTCCATCGAGGCTCAGCAGCCCGGTTTGAGCCGCCGCCAGTTGGCAGCCGGTGCAGCCTGGGCAACCCCCGTTATCGCCGCATCCGCTGTCGTTCCGGCATACGCTGCCAGCACCGGTGATACTGCCGGCAGCGAATACGGTCTCTTCGTGACCACCGCTTATAACGGTGGTTTTGTCGGTTATACCCACAGTGATGACGCTGGTTTTAACGGCCCCACCAGCCCCCAGGCATACTGGGCTAACGGTGGCACCTATACCCCGACCATGAATGTTACTTCTGAAGGCTGCTTCACCGATGGTATGGCAAAGGTTGGTGCGGGTAGCTACACTCCTGTGACCAACTCTGGTAGCGGTTCTAACGGTGGTTATGTTAGCTCGACCGGCTTCTGGTTCTCTGTACCCACCACTGCGGTGAAGACCGGTACCGGTTACGTCTCTGGTTCTAAGGCAGTTCTGAAGGCGGGTGCGCGTTTCAGCACCCTGGTGACCGTGGTCGTCCCGACTACCTCCAACTGGAAGTGGACTCTCAACAATATTGCCCTTCAGGGATCCGCTCAGAAGTGGACTAAGGCTCTCAATGGCCGCATGAGCGATTTGAACGCTACCGCTCCGTACCTGGGTACCGCGAACGTGGCTGGCACCTGGAATGCTTCTGTGCCGACCATCAAGGATAACGGCGACGGTACCGCAACCTTCACCGGCATCATTACCTACACCACCAGCAGGGACTACACCCTGACCCAGTCTGGTTCTAAGTACTACGGTCAGGTCGTTATTCTGCCCGGTGTGATTGAAGTTTACCCGGGATACGGTTTTAAGAGCTTCTCCCTGACCTCGCAGGTGGAATCGGCTACCATCACCTACTCGGGTGCTGATGTGCCGAACGTTCAGCTGAATAACGAGCTGCAGACCACCGCTACTATTCGTAGCTGCTAATCCCAGGGATAAGTCTTCTACATTAGGCAGTTGAGAGGAAGAAAACAGGGAATATATTGGCGCCGATGTTCGGCGCAGATGGTACATCAAGCGCTACGCGGACGACGGTATATGCACCGCCCCTGTAGAAGTTGCACCCTGTGGATGAGAGTGACCGCACGGAGCATATCAGAGCAGGCAGACGGTGTTTGGTGCCCCGAATGTTGACACCCTGAATGAAATGGAAAAATGGGGGTGCGGAAGCTAGAGGAAGAATAAACCTCGCTCCGGGCTCATCACGCACCTTCAGAATCTGTCAGATCATGCGCAAACGTAATGGTTTTCAAGCCCTGTCACCTTCACACTCAGCCGATAGGGACCGGGGTAAAAACCTGTGTCATACGTGACGTACCACGGCGCTACCCGGTAGATACCCGGTGTAGAAGACAGCCCTCAGTCACATCGGTAAAGCCTCGCCCCCATAGCTTGGGAGCGGGGCTTTACCGCGCTTTAAAAGCTCTCGCAAGTGTTTTCAGATGCAGAAGTTCTAGAATCCCTCTGCCTAGAAATCCCTCTGTCTAAAAGTCCTTCGTCTTTTCCCAAGGCTCAATAGCGCCCGGAACCACCTCAAAGAGCGGATGCGCACACGCCGTGGACAATTGGTCAGTTATCACTGTATAGTCATCGTATGCTGACTATTGCTTCACACCTCGACGTCATGAACCGGCTCGGCCGCGCCATGGCCGACCCGACACGTTCCCGGATTCTGATGACCCTCCTCGGCGGCCCGAGCTATCCAGCCGTGCTCTCGCGCGAGCTGGAGCTGACCCGCTCGAACGTGTCCAACCACCTGACCTGCCTGCGCGATTGCGGAATCGTCGTCGCCGAGCCCGAGGGCCGCCAGACGCGCTACGAGATCGCCGACCCGCACCTCGCCGCGGCACTGACGTCCCTGATCGACGTCACGCTCGCGGTGGACGAGGCCGCGCCGTGCATCGACCCGGCATGCTCGGTGTCGGGCTGCTGTGGAACGGCGGCGGGAGCATGAGCGAGATCCTGACCACCGCGCGCCGCGCGATGCTGCACCGGCGCGTCCGCTTCATCGTCGGCTTCACGATCACGTACAACGTAATCGAGGCAATCGTCGCAGTCTGGGCAGGCGTCCTCGCCTCGTCCGCGGCGCTCATTGGCTTCGGGCTCGACTCGGTTGTCGAGGTACTCTCGGCCGCGGCCGTCACCTGGCAGTTTACCCGCAAGGACCCTGAGCGGTGGGAAACGGTCACCGTCAAGGCCATCGGCATCGCGTTCTTCGCGCTGGCGGCCTACGTCTCGATCGACGCGGTGCTGGCCCTGGTCGGTCAGGAGGGCCCCGACCGCAGCCCGCTGGGTCTCGGTATCACCGCGCTGAGCCTGGTCGTCATGCCTCTGCTGGCGTGGATTGAGGTCCGCACCGGGCGGGAGCTGGGCTCCAAGAGCGTGATGGCCGACGCCAAGCAGCTCATCCTGTGTATCTACCTCTCCGGTGCAGTGTTCATCGGTCTCGTCCTCGACAGCCTGTTCGGCTGGTGGTGGGCTGACTCGGTCGCGGCGCTGGTCGTGGCGGTGCTCGCGGTGCGCGAAGGCCTGGAGGCCTGGCGCGGCGACGTCGAGTCGCCGTTCGAAGTGCTAGAGGACCTCGAAGACGACTGACCCGTCACCCGACGATGAAGAGCCAGTGTTGCAACCCAGACATGCGCTACGAAAACCCGCTCTACATGGCTGAACTTGCCGCCATGGCCGATCTCATTGCGGTGGGTCGACTGCAGCTGGGTGTGGACTTCAACCTGAAGATGCTTGAGGCAATCGTGAAGGAGATTAAGCCCGCGCTGACCACCAAGTAAAGACCATGAGGTGAAGGTCCTGAGGTAAAGGCTGAGGTAAAGACCCCGTGCCAAGCTGTTTCCAGCGCTCTGTAACGCGCTGAGATGTTTGTTCCCATACAGCTTGAGCCACACATACAGCGATGCCCCGGCAGGCACCTGCAAGGGTTCTGCCGGGGCATTACTATGCTCACGTTCTTAGAAATCCTTCTGTCTAAAAGTCCTTCGTCTTTTCCCAAGGCTCAATAGCGCCCGGAACCACCTCAAAGAGCGGATGCGCACACGCCGCGGGTTTCCTGCCTTGTCGGCGCAGTTTTTATCGGTGTCGTTTTTGCCTACGCTATTTTCGTTTGTGCTATCTTTGCCCGCATCATCTTCGCCCGCACCAATCAGTGCGCGGTTGAACGAGTAGCCGCGGGCATCCGCCTCATCCGCCAACCCGCACAGGTAGGTGGCAGCCGCCTCCAGCGGCTGCGGATGCGCGCGAAAACGAATCAGCTGCGGATGGTTCGTGTACCCGAGAGTCAGACCCCGCAGAACCTTCTGCGCCAGCAGGGTTTCACGCCAGCAAGCGACCAGGGCACGGCGGTCAAGCAGACAGGGGTGAAGGGACCAAATGCGCACGCCTAGCCCTGCGCTTCTGCCGCATATACCTCAGCGGCATTTTCACCAGCCGATGCTGCGTCCGCGTGCTCGTCGCTAAAGTGCAGGAAGCTCTTGAGCACCAGCTCGCGCACCGCGTGCAGCAGGGTGTCGCGCGGATGCTGTTCCTGCGTACCGCGCGCGGCGGCGGCCGCCTCGTCGTATTCGGGCCAGGAGAGCAACATCGCCAGGGCCGCCACAATCTGGCCCACGGCCAGCTCGCCATCGCTCGCGGAAGTGAAACCCGCCGTCTCGGTGGAGAGCAGCTGGGTGCGGCACAGACCCGATCCGGCACGCAGCAGAATAACGCTCGGGTGCTCGGCGCCGGGTCGGCCGTGGCGTTCCTCGGTGACGTCCTCGGCGACCTCCAGGTGCGCGGCGAGGAGTGCCTCGTCGTCCATGGCGGCCAGGCGGTCGTAGCGGCGCACCGATTCGGTGAGGGCGCGGGCGATGGGCTGCTGAATCGGGTAGGTAATCTCCTCAAAACGCAGCAGGGGTGCGGCCAGGCCGGCGGTGGTGTCCTCGCTGGGGCGGCGCAGCCAAATCATGCCGAAGCCAATAGAATGAACGTTCCGGGATTCGAAGTCGTTTAGATACGCCAGGTAGGTCTGCTCGTAGTGCTTGCGGTCGCGGTTCTCGCTCGCATCCTTCAGCCAGGTCTCGGCGTAGGACTCGGGGCTCAGCGTCTCGCGCTGAATAATCCAGGCCTCGGCGTCGGCATCTTCAACCCAGGCGCGCACGCGCTCGTCCCAGGAACGCGGCTGCGAGGGGTCCTCGGAATCGCGAATAATCTCCCAGTTGCCCAGCATCTGCGCGCGACCACCGGGCACCAGCACCGACGGCAGGCGGCGCACCATCGTGCTCACAATTTCGTCGCCGGGCAGGCCGCCGTCACGGTAGGTGAACTGCTCCTCGGCGCTCTCACCGGCAACGCGCGGGGTAATCACGAACGGCGGGTTCGACACCACCAGGTCGAAAAGCTCACCGGCGACCGGCTCCAGCAGGGAACCCATGCGCAGGCTCACGCGCGCCTGCGGGTTCTGCGGATCAATATTGAGCACCTGCGCGTTCAGCAGCAGGTTAAAACGGGTGAAGGCCAGGGCGCGCTCCGAAATATCGGTGGCGGTCACGTGCTCAGCGTGAGCCAGCAGGTGGAAGGTCTGAATACCGCAGCCGGTACCCACATCCAGGGCACGCTCGACGGGGGTACGCTCGGTAATCTGCGCGAGAGTCAGGGAGGCGTGGCCAATGCCGAGCACGTGATCCTTACGGAGCACGCCGGGACGCTGATGCGCGCCCAGGTCCGCGGCCACATAAATCTCGGTGCCGTCGTCGGCGGCGTGCGGGCGCAGGTCAACGCTCGCGGTCCAGCGACCTGCCGCGTCGCGCTCAATCAGGGATGCCTCCGCGAAGTCCTGCAGGATCTCGCCGAAGACCTCTGCGGCCTCCGCCTCGGTCAGCGGGCGGGCCAGCAGGAAAAACGCCAGCAGGCGCGCCAGGTTCTTCTGTTCCGCACTGTACTCGCCGCGCAAAATCTGCTCGACACGCCAAATTCCGGGGACCACCTGGTCGCGGGCCATCGCATCCGCGGCGTTCGCGCCCAAAAGCTCCTGCACGGCGTCGTACGTGTAGTTCAGGGCAGTGAGGCGCTCGCGCAGGCGCACGAGGCGGGCGTAGTCGTCGCTGCGGGGCGCATCCGCAACAGCGGCGTACTCGGGGGCGAAGTCGGGGGCAGAAATACTCATGCACACCATTCTACGCACCGGGCCCACACCACCTTCCCGTTATCCACAGCGACCCGCCGCTACCCTGACGCGGGCCCAACATCGCATACACTGTAGAGCATGAGCAATCTCTACCCCGATGAAAGCATCAGCGCCGAGAAATGCTGGGAGCGCCTGCACGCGAACACCCTCGGCCGACTCGTCATGACCGACGGGCAGCACGTCGACGTGCTCCCCGTGCTCTACGCCGTGGCCAACCAGGAAATTTACATCCGCACCACCCGCGGCAATAAGTTCTCCTCCGTGGTGGTCAGCCGCCGCGTCGCCTTCGAAATCGACGAAACCCTCGAGGACGGCATCCGCTCGGTCATCGTGGTCGGCGTCGCCCACTGGCTCCCGCCCGAGATGACCCCGCAGATCGTGCGCACCTTCGACCTGCCGGACTCCGACACGCACGAAATGCAGTGGGTGCGCATCGTGCCGCAGACCGTGTACGGCCGCGAATACCCGCTGCTGCCCGCATACCTGGACGGCACCCACCCCGACTCTGATACCCTCACCAGCTAGCGGTTAGCGTCCACACCCCGGAAAACGCGGCCCCGCAGGATCCCTGGTGAGCACGTCAACGGGTGCCCCGTGCACCAATCAGTCCACCGGTACCGTATGATGGAGCGAGTACCCTGCGACCACCGCGTCTCAGCGCACACACGGTGCGGGGCGCAACCTCGACCCCCGCTCCGGGAGTCCAACACACTAATCGCTCAACGAAACACCTCACCCATCGTATTGAACCGCCCCGACCGCCCGGACCGGGCGTTCGTGTGGGTTATGGTTGAATACGTAGCGACAACACATAGATAGAGGAGTGCCGTGCCCGCTCAGGCCAAGAATGGAAAAGCCCTGCTAATCGTGGAGTCCCCCTCCAAGGTCAAGACCATTAGCGGCTACCTCGGCGAGGACTACCTGGTCGACTCGTCCATGGGTCATATCCGTGACCTTCCGCAGCCCTCCGAGCTGCCCGAAAACCTCAAGAAGGGCCCCTACGGCAAGTTCGCGGTCGACGTTGAAGACGGCTTCGAACCCTACTATGTGGTCAACCCCGACAAGAAGAAGAAAGTTACCGAGCTCAAGCGCAAGCTCAAAGAGGTCGACGCGCTCTACCTGGCAACCGATGGTGACCGCGAGGGTGAGGCCATCGCGTGGCACCTGAAGGAAGTCCTCAAGCCCAAGGTGCCCGTCTACCGCATGACCTTCCCCGAAATCACCCGGGAAGCCATTCAGCGTGCCTTCGGCGAACTGCGCGACATCGACCTGCACCTGGTAGACGCGCAGGAGACCCGCCGCATCCTCGACCGTATCTACGGTTACGAAATTTCCCCCGTGCTCTGGCGCAAGGTCGGGCGTGGCCTCTCCGCAGGCCGCGTACAGTCCGTCGCGACCCGCCTCGTGGTCGAGCGCGAACGCGAACGCATGGCCTTCGTCGCCGCCAACTACTGGGACCTGACCGGCCGCTTCCTGAACGCGGCCTCCGAGGGCTTCGACGCGAAGCTCGTCGCCGTGGACGGCAACCGCATCGCCACCGGCAAGGACTTCGCTGACGACGGCACCCTCAGCTCCTCCAAGGTAACCCACCTGAACGAGGAGGCGGCCCGCGCGCTCGCCGCCGCCCTGCAGTCAGCGGCGTTCTCGGTGCGTTCGGTCGAGACCAAGCCGTACAAGCGCCGCCCGGCAGCGCCGTTCACGACCTCCACCCTGCAGCAGGAAGCCGCGCGTAAGCTGCGCTTCTCCTCCCGCGTGACCATGCAGGTTGCGCAGCGCCTGTACGAGAACGGTTACATCACCTACATGCGTACCGACTCGGTTGCGCTGAGCGATCAGGCCGTCAAGGCCGCACGCCGCCAGGCCTCCGAGCTGTACGGCGCCGAGTTCGTGCCCTCCGCACCGCGCGTGTACACCTCCAAGAGCAAGAACGCGCAGGAAGCCCACGAGGCAATCCGTCCCGCGGGTGACACCTTCCGCACCCCGGACGCCGTGCGCGGCTCTCTGTCCAACGACGAGTTCCGCCTCTACGAGCTGATCTGGAAGCGTACCGTCGCCTCCCAGATGGCCGACGCGACCGGTTCCACCGCCTCCGTGCGCCTGGGCGCCGTGGCCTCCAACGGTCAGGACGCCGAGTTCGCCGCATCCGGCACCGTCATCACCTTCCGCGGCTTCCTCGCCGCATACGAGGAAGGCGTTGACGCATCCCGTGTGGCCGAGCGTGAGGCGAAGGATGCCGAGAAGCGCCTGCCGAACCTGACCGCCGGCGAGGCTCTGACCGCAGAGGCGATTGAGCCCGCCGGTCACGAGACCCTGCCGCCCCCGCGCTACACCGAAGCCTCCCTCGTGAAGACCCTGGACGAGCTGGGCATTGGCCGTCCGTCCACCTACGCGGCGGTTATTTCGACCATCATGGACCGCGGATACGTGAACGTTCGTTCTGGTTCGCTGATTCCCTCCTGGACCGCGTTCTCCGTGGTGCGCCTGCTCGAATCCAGCTTCGGCCCCTACGTGAACTACGAGTTCACCGCCCAGATGGAGGAAGACCTCGACCGCATCGCGCGCGGTGAGGAGTCCCGCGTCGAGTGGTTGGACGAGTTCTACTTCGGCGGCGACTCCAAGCGCGGCCTGAAGCCCATCGTTGACAACCTCGGCGAGATTGACGCCCGCAGCATCAACTCCATCCCGATTGCGGACGGCATTGTGCTGCGCGTGGGCAAGTTCGGCCCCTACCTGGAGGCCGAAGGCACCCTCGACACCGAGACTGGCGAGCTGACCGAACCGGTCCGCGCGAATGTACCTGCCGACCTGGCACCGGACGAACTGACCGAAGCGAAGGCACGCGAACTGCTCGAACAGGGCAAGTCCGACGGCCGTGTGCTCGGCGTGGACCCGGTTTCCGGCAACCAGATTGTGGCTCGCGACGGCCGCTACGGTCCCTACGTCACCGAAGTCATCGAGGAGATGACCGAGGAGCAGATTCAGGCGTACCTGGACGCGCAGCCGACCGAGTACTACAAGAACGGTAAGCCCAAGCCGAAGAAGAAGCCGAAGCCCGCCAAGCCTCGTACCGCGTCCCTGTTCAAGTCCATGGACCTGGCGACCGTGACCCTTGAGCAGGCACTGCAGCTGATGAGCCTGCCGCGCGTGCTCGGTACCGACGCTGAGGGCGTGGAGATTACCGTGCAGAACGGCCGCTTTGGCCCGTACCTGAAGAAGGGCACGGACTCCCGCTCGATTGGCAGCGAGGACGAGATCTTCACAATTACGCTGGAGCAGGCACTGGAGATTTACTCCCAGCCGAAGCAGCGCGGTCGTGCGGCGGCTAAGCCTCCGCTGGCTGAGCTAGGCGTGGACCCGGTCAGCGAGAAGAAGATCGTGGTGAAGGACGGCCGCTTTGGCCCGTACATCACCGACGGTATTACGAACATTACGGTTCCGCGTGCGGAGTCGGTCGAGTCGCTGACCCACGAGCGTGCGGTGCAGCTGCTGGCTGACAAGCGCGCGAAGGGCCCGGTCAAGCGTAAGACCGCCGCGAAGAAGACCACTACGGCTAAGAAGACGACTGCTAAGAAGACGACCGCAAAGTCTACTACCGCGAAGAAGACGACCACTCGTAAGACCGCGGCGAAGAAGACCGCCGAGTAGCTCTTCTACCTGAAGGCGCAGGATGCGTCCCGAACCCCTTAGCGGGGTGGGGCGCCTCCTGCGCCTTTTGCGTGCCCGGGCTTTTGGGTGTCCGGGGAACGTTTGTGCTCGGGATGTTCGGCGCGTTTTTGTGTCCGCGCTGTGTTTTTTAGGCTTGCGCTGTGCTGATGCTGGGCATCCGCCCGGATTGTTTGCGGAGCGAGCCGCGCCTCTGACAGACTGGAAGAGGCGCCGCACCTGCGGTACCGCACACAGATACTATCCCGCCGCGGGGCGGGGGAGGGGAGCGCATTGTGCGCCTGGGAGTTCTGGATGTCGGGTCGAATACGGTCCACCTGCTACTGATTGACGGTAGCCCTGGAGCGCGCCCCGAACCGTACGCGTCCCATAAGATTCCGCTGCAGCTCGTGCAGTACCTCGACGCTGAGGGCAATATTTCGCAGGAGGGTGCGGACGCGCTGACCCGCTTCGTGACTAGCGCCCGTGACTTCGCTATTGAGAATGAGGCGGAGGACCTGCTGGCGTTCTCTACGAGCGCTATCCGTGAGGCGGGTAATGGTGCGGCGGTGCTGCATCAGGTGCGTGAGCAGACCGGCGTGAGCCTGAACGGTATTTCGGGTGATCAGGAGGCGGCGATTACGTACTTTGCGGTGCGCCGCTGGCAGGGCTGGGGCGCGGGCCGCATCCTTGATTTTGATATTGGTGGCGGCTCTTTCGAGTTTTCGACGGGTACGAATGCATTGCCGGATGCGGCGATGAGCGTGCCGTTGGGTGCGGGCCGTTTGACGCGTGAGTTCTTTGATGAGCAGCCGCCGAGCCCGAAGCAGGTGAAGCGTCTGCGTAAGTATGTGCGTGAGCAGATTGCCCCGGTGGCGGAGAATCTGTTGCGTTATGGTGCGCCGGATATGACGGTGGGTACGTCGAAGACGTTCCGTTCGTTGGCGCGTATTTGTGGTGCGGCGCCGTATTCGGCGGGCCCGCATGTGAAGCGTGAGATGCATCTGCAGGATTTGCGCCTGTGGACTCGTCGTATGGAGGCGATGACTGTCTCTGAGCGTGCTGACCTGCCGGGTGTTTCGAAGGCTCGTGCGGAGCAGATGCTGGCGGGCGCTATCGCTGCGGAGGCGGCGATGGAGGCGTTCGGGGTTGAGACGATGCGCGTGTGCCCGTGGGCGCTGCGTGAGGGCCTGATCCTGAAGCGTATTGAGCACCTGGCGGAGGGTACGGGTACTCCGGTCAACCCGAAGACCCTCCTGGGCGCTTAACCCCATGATGATGAACCCCGCAGGCTGGTGCGTAATGGGCACCCGCCTGCGGGGTTCAAGTTGTACTTTATTGTTTCGTGATAATCTGTGAACGTTGACGGCTGTACAGCGATGTAAAACGCGGCTGTCTAGGAAGTTTATCCACCAACAAAGTTGTCGGAAAGGAAGTGCCTATGACAACCAATGAGGAATCGTTGAAGATTCAGGATATTATCGATAAGGTTAATAAAGTATGGAGCGAGGGACATGAAGAAAATCGAAAAAAGATAATTAGTGATAATATTTTTCGTGTTCCAATAGTAACTTTTATTGGGGTTTCAATTTCTTATTTTAGTCCATTAACTTTTTTCCTTCCCTCCTTAATCTCCTCAACTGAAAAATCTAAAGATTTACCACTGCGACTTGTGGAAATCTTGTTTAACCTTCCTTACTATATATTCGATATTCGAGCTTCTATTATTGTCTCTATTGCAAGTATTCTTCTCAGTTTGTATGTTAGTGTTGGTAAATTCGCTGATGATGCTAAGGGGATTATCGGAGAATCTCGGCGAGCGGCATATCGACAGTTTGCGAAGGGTGTGGGATATATTGTTTCTATTATGTTTTCTTTAAATTTTTGGCATGGCCTTCTTGCTGGATATTTTCAAGGAGGGTATTCCATTGCGTATCCATTTAAATATTGGATAGAGTCTCCTGCATGGGGTAGGTATATTGTTCCAGGCGATTTAGATCTTTCTCGATATGGCGAGATGCCTCTATGGGTATTGCTTTTCTTTGCATGGTTTACATTATCCTCTTGCCTAATGTTAACCTATAATGAAAAAGATATTTTGCTTAAGAATATAGATTATCTGCAAAATATTAAAAATATATCTAGTGTTCCTTTCATGTCAAAGGCTTATGATTGTGCTACTGAGCAGGTAAATACGAATCGCCCAATTCCGAGGCTTTCTGTTAAGCGTAAAAAAATAAAATCTTCTTATCAGGACTTATTTTTTTAAACCTTACTGGGTACGCTGGGTTTAAATTTTCTAACGAACCTCGTTTATTTGGTTTTATGACCTGGATGCTTTTTGCGCTTTTATACACACCAATTTTTGCTGGTATCATGAACTGTAAATTTGGCGATGATGTAGGCGTGAAGCCGTGGGTTATTGCAATCTTTGCATCTTTTATTCTTTTTGTGTTTGAAGCCTTGTTTAAGGGGCTTTCGGGTAGTAGCTACTTGTATTTTTATATTTATCGCATGCAGGTTAAAGCGGCACATAAATCACGGTTATGGGCTTGTTTTAAAATTTTTTTGAGCTCAGCGGGCAGGGGGCTTATTCGAATATTGTTGCTGCTAATTGCATTTTTGGCTTGGGTTGATCCAAGTAACCGAATCTCGTCTCTTGAGGATATATGTAAGATTTTTACTTCAGAAAAATCTTACTATTATTGGGTTTTTATTGCTATTTTCTATTTTGTTAAATACTTCATTATAAGGACTTTGATTTGGTGTAAATTTCGTTATAGTCTAAAGAGGCAAACCGAGAGTTATCTGCATGGTATCTCGTTGTGTTCTTTGGGTGGGCAGAAGAAGAATAAGCATAAAGAATATCTGATGATTGCTTACATGTACTGCACGATGCTAAAAATTAATGAATACTATTCACGGTATAAAGATGAAATTGGTGCTTCTGATTCTGAGAATGATGATACATATAGAGTATAAATCTGTCGTCAAGAAAACACCTGATATTTCAGAAGATGTGGTGGATTCTTCTATAAACAAAACATCGTAAGTAGTTTCCTTTCTGCAAAGGTAAACATCGAGAAGCCACATGTGTTTCGAACAGCCACATCATACGTGGCTGTTCGAAACACATGTGGCTTCTCGCTACGGGTCTGTAACTCGTGCAGAATTTGTGTCATAGTTTAGCGTCTTCTGCCATGGTTTTTAACTACGACCAAAGACGCTAACCTATGGCATAAATCCGGAACTTATTACCAAAGATGCTAACCCATGACCGAATTTCCATCCGGCATCGAACAACCCAAGCAAAACAGAGCGGCCCCGGACGCACACACGCATCCGGGCCCGCCTCTTTCGCTTTTTGACGAATACTCTATTGCTATTTTGATATAATCATAGGAGATGTAATTAATAGTCAGAAGGACTGGGTTATATTGATATATTGCAGAATTTTTTCATATTAAAACTTAGTGAAGTAACAAAAGAAATGACTCTGTGAGAGGCTATTGGAGGTATCGATGACTTTTCCAAACTATAACAAAGATGAAAAGTTAGAATTTAACTATAAGAGGGCCTGCGGGTTGTGGCTAATTGTGGTGGCGGCAGTTATAGTAATAGCTACCTTGGCTGGAGGAAAGCAAATAATAAATATGCAAGTATTCAGCATTGGGTACGTCGTCAGCTTTTTCTCAATCAACATGAACAAGAAGGTGCTGAATAGACTATCCGATGGCCCTTCGAGCGAATTTCAAAAGAAGGTATCTTCACGTGCCGTTATTCTATTATTTGTCTTAATGGTTTTGCTGGGCGGCCCATTCTTCGCAACTGAAAATTGGAGATTGATTTGGCTTGGAGCGCTGATGGCAACCGCACTGCACTTCTTCCCATACTATTTTGTGCATGGAAAGTCAATGATATACCTGGGTCTCGCCTGTGCCATTAACGTGTTTGCAGGATATATTTTTACCAACATTCCGTTAGAGGTAATTGCATATATTGACGCGGCAATTAAGCTCGTATTCGGAATTTATCTACTATTCCTTTCAAAGCCATCAAAGCAAATGTAAGGCAATTCTTCGGCACAGTAAAACAGGGCGGCCCCGGACGCACACGCATCCGGGGCCGCCCCTCTTACTTCTGAAAGCTACTTCTTAGCGCCGAACACTCGCGTCCACGCCCAGCGGGTCAGCACCGCCGTACCCACCGCAACCGCCATCGGCAGCCACGCACTCGCACCCTGACCCGTAAAACCAACCAACAACGTCAACGCAGACAGCGGCGCATTCATCGAAATACCCAAAAACGCCGCCGTACCCGTCAACGCCGCCGCATACAACACCATCGACGCACCACCAGGCACCCCGCCCAAAGCCGGGAACGCCCACAGCACCAGTGCCGCCACACAAAACGCAGCCGCCGCACCCAACGCCAGACCCGGCGTTAGCGTGCCGCCATACGAACCCGAACGCAGACTCAACAGCACCACAGCAGCCTTCGCCACGCACAGAGCCAACACATACCAGGCCGCCGCCGCAGACAAGCCGCCCGCTGCCGCATCCAGCGACACATTAAACGTGTGCTGAGTCAGCAGACGACCATTACCCAGAATCTCCGGAAGCCACAGCGAAACCACCGCGACCAGCACAAACGCCACCGGAATACGCCACAACAGAGAACGATCCTTCGCCTTAATCTTCTCCGCACGCTGCGACAACGCCCTAAAACCCAGAGCCAGCGGAGCCAACACCACACCCGTTAACGCCGCCACCGTCAGCGTCGTCGCATCCAACGGAAGCTGCGGCACCGGGTACGTCGGCGCATTCGAAATCACCAGATTCGCCATTGCCGTCGCCGTCCACACCGTCACCGCACCCACATACAGCGACCACAGGGTCAAACCCGCGGCCATCGCCTCGATAAGGTACACCAGGCCACCAATCGGCACCTGATACACAGCCGCCAGGCCGGACGCCGCACCCGCCGCCACCAGCAGGCGACGCTCGCGATCACCCAGCAGCGGCGAACCATCCGCACGGGTGCCACCAATGCGCTCCAGCAGGCGCGCGCACCGACCCGCAGCCAGGGCGCCCAGCTCACGCGGCGCGACCTCCTTACCCACCGGGGAGCCCGCACCCACCGCAACAATCTGAATCACCGAATGCGAAATCTGCCGCCACAGCGAAGGCCTGCGATCCTCCTCGGTAGCACCGGCAATCTGCGACTTCACGCCAACCACGCGCCGACCGCCCGACTGCAGGTAATACCAAACCAGCGCCACGAACGGGCCCAACGCCGCGAGCACCAGCGCACGACGCGCCGGGTCGGCACCGTCAGTCACCATCGGGTGATGACCCTCAGCCTGACCGAAAGTTAGCTCCTGCATAAAGTCCAGAACATAGTGCAGGGCAATCGCGCCCAAACCGCTGAACACGCCCGTGACCAGCGCGGCGAGAGTCAAACCCAGCAAGAGGCGAAACGAAAAAGAACGGAAACCCGCAGGCTTCTGCGGGCTATTCGGGGAAGAATTCGGGGAAGAACCAGTATGAGAAGACATAGAAAAAGGAGTTTTGTGTGTTGCGTGCTGTGTGTTGGGTTGAGGCTTCACAACCCGCGCGAACCGCGGCGAAAGCCGTGGCGCAAACCGGATGGAAACCGCAGCGAAATCGGGGGGAGACAAAGCCGATTTAATTTTACGCCCGCGCTTTTTGCGCCTCAGCAACGGGGGGGCAACGCGAAAACCCGGTTTCGGATGGCAACACGAGCCTCGCCCACGGGGCCGGCGCATCAACTCTCGGCTTTCACGCGTTGGTTCGGTGTGCCCCAAACCACCCGCACCCGCTATGCTGGAAGGGTACGCCTCCACACGCCCGCCGCGCACAGCACACCGCGCGCTCCCGCAGGGCGCAGGCACCCCATTAGGAAGGATCAACGATGACCGCAACTATTGCTTTTCTCGGCACCGGCTCCATGAACGGCTCCATCGCCGCAGGTCTGCTCGCTGCAGGCCACGACCCCGCCCACATCCGCGCCACCGTGCGTAGCGAAGAATCTCGCGCCGCCCTCGCCCAGCGCCTCGGCGACAAGGTCGAAATCATCACCACCGGCGGCGAAGCCGACGGCAACCGCAAGGCAACCGCCCACGCAGACGTCGTGCTGCTCGGCGTGAAGCCCTACGGCATCGTTGAGCTAGCCCGTGATATCGCACCCGCCCTCGCGCCGAACGCTGTTGTGGTGTCCGTTGCTGCTGGCGTGACCCTCGAAACCCTCGCCGAGTGCCTTCCCGCAGGTCAGCCCATTGTTCGCTGTATGCCGAACACCCCCTCCTCCGGGGGCAAGGGCGTGCTTGCCATCTCCACCACCGACTCCGTGAAGGATGAGCAGAAGAAGCTCGTCGAAGAGGTCCTGGGCACCGTCGGCTTGGTCGTTGAGGTCCGCGAAGATCAGATGGATGCGGTCACCGCCGTCTCCGGTTCCGGCCCGGCATACGCGTTCCTGCTTGCGGAGGCGATGGCAGCCGCCGGCGAGAAGCTCGGCCTGGACGCAGACACCGCCCTCAAGCTGGCCAGCGCAACCGTTGCGGGTGCGGGCTACCTGCTCGACGCCAACCCGGATGCGCCCGCCCTGCGCCGCGCCGTGACCAGCCCGAACGGCACCACCGAGCGTGCGCTGAACACCTTCGTGGACGGTGGCCTCTTCCAGCTGACCGAACAGGCGATGCGCGCCTGCGCGGCACGTTCGGCGGAAATGAGCCAGCTGTACACCGCTGACGAGGACTAATACCGTTCGGTAGCGCCGCCCGCACTGGGTAAAACTACTGGGCAAAACTATGAAAACAGCCTCTTCCCGAAACTTCGGGAAGAGGCTGTTTTCTATGTATATTCGCGGGCTCCTCAAAGCAGCGAGGAAAAGTGCTTTTAGGGCCGTGCCGCGAAGCGCTCAATCAGGTCCACCTGACCGGACACGATCAGAATGTCGCGCGAGTGAATACGAGTCGTGGCGTCCGCGTAGGTGAAGTCCTCGCCGGGGGACTTGATACCGACCACGGACACGCCGTACTTGGCGCGAATATCCGACTCCGCCAGCGTAAAGCCGTGGGTCTCCTTCGGCGGGCGCATCTTCGCAATCGCGAAGTCGTCGTCGAACTCGATGTAGTCCAGCAGGCGACCTGAGACCAGGTGCGCGGCGCGGCGGCCGGCGTCAGCCTCCGGGTAGACCACGTGGTGCGCGCCGATGCGCTCTAGAATCTTGCCGTGCGCGGGGGTGATGGCCTTCGCCCAGATGCGTTCCACGCCCAGGTCCACGAGGTTTGCGGTAATGAGCACGGACGCCTCAATCGAGGTGCCCACACCCACCACGGCGGACCCGAAATCATCTGCACCCAACTGGTGCAGGGTGTCGATATCGGTCGCGTCTGCAGAGACCACGTGGGTCAGCACGCCCGACCACTTCTGCACCAGCTCGGGGTCCTTCTCAATCGCGAGGACCTCCTTGTTCTGCACGCGCAGCTGGGCGGCCACCGCGGAACCGAAGCGGCCCAGGCCAATCACGAGGACGGGATCGTTATGTGCACTAGCCAATGGTGGGCCTTTCTTCGGGGAACTTGTAGAGGCGGCGGCGTGAACGTAGCGCCAGGCCGGTCGCGGCGGTTGTTGTACCCACACGGCCGATGAGCATCAGCACGCTGAGAACGTAGATGCCCGACGGCGGCAGGTTGGAGGAGAGGCCGTCTGAGAGGCCGCAGGTCGCGAAGGCAGAGATGACCTCGAAGATTACTTCCTTGAGGTCCGCGCCGCTAATAATCAGAATTGCCGCTGAGCCAACACCCACCACGGTAGCACCCATCACGATCACGGAGATGGCGATGCGCAGGGAAGTTTCGGGGATGGTGCGGTTGAACGCGACGACCTTCTGATCGCCTCGCGCTTCGGCAAGAATCGACAGGGCAATGACCGCGATGGTGGTGACCTTCACGCCGCCTGCGGTGGAGCCGGAGCCGCCGCCAATGAACATGAGCATATCCGTCAGGAGCGTGGAGACGGGGGCGATACTGCTCATATCGACCAGGTTAAAACCGCCCGAACGCATCATCACGGAGGCGAATATCGCGTTGAGAACCTTCTCTCCGGGGGAGTAGCCGCCGATGGTGGCGGGGTTATTCCACTCGAAAAGACCCCAGAAGAACGCGCCAAAGACGAAAAAGAACAGGGTCGTGACGACGGTCAGCTTAGCCGTGAGCGACCAGTGCCGGGGGCGGAAAGGATTGCGCTGAATCGCAATGAAAACGGGGAAACCGAGCGACCCCAGGAACACGGCAATACAGATGGGTACGAGTAGGAAAAGATCGTGGCCGTAGGGCACAATGCCGTCGGAGTGTGGGGTGAAACCGGCATTGTTGAAGGCCGAGACAGAGTAGAAAATGCTGTGCCAGATGGCTTGAAAGGGGTCTTCACCCAGGGTCAGGAAACGCGGAATCAGCACGAGCGCAATGATCGCCTCAATGGAGAAGGAAGCATAGGAAACGCTCTTGACGATGCCGCCGACCTCGCCGAGACGGCTGATGTTCAGGTCTTCCTGCGCGATGAGCTTGGTGCGCAGGCCCATCTTGCGGCCGATGGCTAGTGCCAGCAGAGAGGTGATGGTCAGAGTACCCAGACCGCCCACCTGGCAGGCCACCAAAATCATGGCCTGCCCGAAGGTTGACCACTGCTCGGCGGTGGAGACGGTGGTCAGACCCGTAACGGTCACCGCGCTGGTAGAGGTAAAGAAGGCGTGGTGGAAGGGGGCCGGCTGCCCATCGTTGGAAGAGATGGGCAGTAGCAGGGCAAGCGTGAAGAAGATGATGACCAGAAGGAACGCGCCGATTGCGGTACGCGAGGGCGAGGATAGAACGGTTGCGTCAATGAAATCGCGGAAGCGTTCGAGGGTATACCGGTTGAACCCGAGAGGGCCCTTCGGCTGACGGCGGGTACCGGAGTGCTCGTGACGGTCGCGTAACGCGGGCAACCTGTCCAATTTGAGACCCGGGACGCTCGCGAGGACGCTCAGGCCTTCAAGCTCTTCGATGCGCTCGCGGTAGCTCTCGTTATGCTCGCCGGGGCGGTACTTATGCTGAATACCGCTGAGGGAGCTCCAGCGGGGGTTGAGAAGATTCTGCGAGCCGTTGCGACCGCGATAAGGGCGTCGAGGACGGCGCCGGGGGTGACGGAATATGTTTCCCATGCGCCTCCTTCATGAGCTCGTGGACGGGGTGCGCGATGCGGGTGCGAGGATAGAGAAAAGCACAAAATGGTGCCTTCCTAGTGTATCGCGCCGGGCGTTCAAAACCGAGGCGATGGACAGGAGCGAAGGCACACGACGCGGGAACCTTCGTGCGGGGCCGATGGTTCTTCTGCGGGCTTGCCTTCGCACTTTTGGGAATTCGAAGGCTATTGAGCCTCGGAACCTCCAGAAATCCACGGGAAACACTATATTCTCTTATAAGAATATTCTGTCTAAAAATTGCCGTGATAACCGTGTATGCCCAATTTCTAATGCTCTGAAACGTTTGGTGGCTATCAAAAGAGCATGTGCCGTGGATCTGGTCGAGATTTCTAGAGAAGACGAGCCGAAACGAACGTGCGAGAGGTTCTTATGGGGTGCAGAGCATAAAAAATTTAAGGGGATTCTCCGCATCACCCTCATTCTTAGCTTGAGGTGCCCCTTTTATATGTCATAATCGCTATATGCATTCTGATGTTTTTTCTGTCATCGCGGACCCTACCCGTCGTCGAATCGTGCGTATCCTCGCCGAGCAAACCCATACGGTGGGTGCTGTTGTTGAAAAGCTGAGCATGAGCCAGCCGACCATCTCAAAGCACCTTAAAGTCCTCCGCGATGCAGACGTCGTCTCCGTGACGGTGGAGGGGCAGCGTCGCCTCTACTCGCTGAACCCCGAGGTGTTCGCAACCGTCACCGATTGGATTAACGAGACGGTTCAGATTGCACGCCGCGCCAGCGAAGCGCCGGTGGCCCTGCCCGGCGGTGCCACCCTGTCTAGCGAACACGCCCCCACAGAAAAGGCCGAAGCCGTCGCCACCGAGCCGGCAGCCGAGAAGGTCGCCGAGCCCAAGGCTGTTGAAGCCCCCGAGGAAAAGCCCGCGGCACAGTCCGCAGAGCAGCCTGCAGCCGAGGCCCAGCCCACCGCGGAGGAACTGGAGCAGGAGCGAATCCGTCGTGCCCGCGCCCAGTACATTACCCCCAACACGCGCATCATCGCCCGCCCGGCGCACCCGGCACCCGCCGAAGCATCGCCCGCCGCCGCAAGCGAGACCACTCGAGACTCTGAATCTCAGGGCATCCCCGAGCATGAGGAAGCGGTAGACAGCACCCCGATGCGTCCCTTCACCCCCGCCTCCTATGGCTACGACGCGGGCCGCACCGCCCACCCCGAGGTGCAGGTTGCTCCCACTGCCACCGCAGAACCCGTCGAGGAACCCGCAAAGAGCGAAAAGCCCGTCGAGAAGACGGAGAGCCCCGCGGTTTCCGTGTCCTCCGGTTACGGCTTCGACTCGGCCTCTTCCTACGGCATCGACCCCGCTGCCGTGGTGGGCGGATCGGTTCAGCCCATCGTCGAGGAAAGCGCAGCTGAGGAAGGCACCGCTGAGGCAAGCGCCGCCGTGGAAGACTCCTCCGAGAGCTCCGAAGAAGCTACCGTAGCAGCTCCTGCAATTGAACCCGCAGAAGATTCCGCAGCTGCTCCCGCAGAGGATTCTGCGACGGCAGAAGAGGCGTCGGAACAGGCCGAGGGCTCTGAAGAAGCCTCCGAGGAAACCCCCGAGGAACCCGAATCCGCACCTGCCGAGCCCGCGCAGAGCGAACCCGAATACCAGACGATGCCCGCCTACAACTCGGCGTACGTCCCCGCCCAGGAGTCCAAGGAGAAGGAACACCGCGGTGGCCTCTTCGGCTTCCTGCGTGGCCGCCGCCGTTAGCCTACGCATCCTGCGCCCTGCGCGCTACCCCCTGTCCTCAAACACCCACTCTCACTCACCTCTTTAAGCGAAAGACAGCATACACGTGGCTATTCATCGTAAAATTCTGCGCTGGCTCGAGAACGAATTGTTCGAAGGTAATATTCAGCTGGGCCAGGACCTGCCCACGGACAGCGAGATTGCGCGCGCGGTTGGCGTGGGACGATCTCGCACCCGCGACGCCCTGCGAACCCTTGAAGACATGGACCTGGTGCAGCTCTACACCGGTCGTGGCAAGGAGATGCTGGTTCACCTGAGTGATGAGCCTGCCGCCGCCGCAAGTGCCGCCCTGCGCCTGCACATGTCGAGCTCGCGCTACCCCACGCGTGACCTGGTGCAGACACGAATTCTGCTGGAGAGCTGGGCGATTGCGCGTATTGATCCGAAGACCGTGTCCTTTGCCGAGATGGACGACGTCCTCGCCCAGATGGAAGACTTCGACCTGTCCATCCGCGATTTCCTGGAGCTTCTGCTGAGCTTCCACCACCAGGTGATGCGTTGCGCCGGCAACGAGCTACTGGTCGGTCTTCTGGCGTCCGTGCGTCAGCCGAGCTTCGAATCGATGCTCTCCCTGGTTGGCCGCATGCCGCTGTGGAGTAGCGCCGTGGAGCGTCTGCGCGCCGAGAGCCGGGCCATTGCCGAGGCCCTGAAGGCCGGCGATGCTGCGACGGCGCGCGCACTGGTGATTGGCCAGCTACGCGGCATGTATTCCGAGGCGGGCATTGACCTGGAGGAAGAAGCGACCTCCGCGAACGGGCTGCCCGGTGAGCCGGCGGCGGCCTCCTTCGCCCCGGTTGAGCTGGAGGATTTTGAGGCCGACGACCTGGTTGAAGATTTTGACGAGGCCATTGCCGATGACCCCTCATTCCCGGATGCAGATTTTGCGGTTGCCAGCGTAGAGGTTTCCGGTGATGCACAGCCCGTTTCGGATGGTCCCGCGGAGGAACCCCGGAGTGAGACCGTTGCGCCCGTGGTTTCGGCCCCCGCACCTGCCGAGGTGAAGGCTCCCGAGCCCGTACAGTCGGTTCAGGCGCAGCCCGCCCGCTCGAAGACCGAGCCCCAGAAGGCCGAGTCTCCGCGCGCCGAGGCCCCCGCCCGCCCGGCGCGCTCCGTGAGCGCGGATGTGCCGCTGAGCTTCGGCACCCCGCACCCCCGCACGGCGACCCGTGCTCCCCAGGCTCAGGTAGCCCAGCCCGCGCAGAGTGCCGGCGCCCCGTGGCAGGGCGGCTCCGCGCAGAACCTTTCCGCGCAGAACACCCCCGAGCCGGCTCGGGCCGATGCCCGTGACGCTCAGCGGACCCTGCAGTCCGCTCCCGCCGAGGAGCCGGCGGAACCCGCAAAGGTTCTGCGTGCGGCATCCGGTACGTCCCGTCGCCGTAGCGGCCAGATTATTTCCCCGGTGCGCGCCACCATCATCAAGCCCGTGGACCGTAGCCGCACCCTGGTTGCCCCGAGCGTGCTTGCGTCCCGCGCCGCCGAGCCCGCCGCTTCCTCCGGCGACCGCGTGCTGCGCGCTCCCTCGCGCGAAAGCGTGGAGGCACCCGCTCGGAAGACCGCCGCCCCCGAGTCCGCCCAGCCGGCCGCTCAGCAGGCGCATGAGGAGCCCTCGGCCGAGCCATCGAACCGTCTAGAGGCGGCCGCGACGCTTCAAGATACCTACGCGATGCTCCCGCACGAGCAGGATCAGGAGCCGGAGCGCCGCGGTCTGCTGTCCAAGATGAAGCGATTCTTCGGCGTGGACGTGTACGAGCCCGCCTCGCGCGGTGACGCGGAGCAGACCCCCGAACCGGCTGAAGAAAAGGACGCCGAGGAGAAGGTAACCGCACCGGACGCCGAGGCCCTGGCCCGTGCCGAGGCCGAGCGCGCCGAGCGTCTCAAGGCTTTCCACGCCGCCGCATCCGAGGACTCCGCCGATGAGGATCCCGAGCTCGCTACCGCTGATTCTGGCGCCCTCGAGGAGCCCGCGGTGGAGGGCTCCGAGGCAGAGCCGGTCGAATCCGTCGAGCCCGGCGAAACCTCCGAGTCCGAGGAAACTACTGAGCCCGGCGAAACCTCCGCACCCGCAAACGCCGACGCCGCTTCTTCAACTCACACCTCTGGCTCCGCCCTGTCGAAGGGCCGTTCCAAGGGCTCGAAGAAGTCCAAGAAGAAGCGTCGCTAGGCTTTCGGAAACACCGTTTTAGCCCGGCTTAGCCCCGGGAAGATCCGGAAAAACGGGGAAAAACTCCTCAAAACCGGCTCTCGAATGGTGAAAATGGGTGCAAACCTAGTACTCTAGGTAGGTAGCGCTCCGAAACGCAGGGTATTTCTGTGCCTAAAATGCGTTCCGGATCGGTTATACCGGTATACATATTCCCGGGTAGCTACCGAGTCGAATGGCTCGGCCGGGTACGAGTAAAGTGAGGAAATCCTATGGGTTCCGTTATCAAGAAGCGCCGCAAGCGTATGTCCAAGAAGAAGCACCGCAAGCTGCTTCGTAAGACCCGCCACCAGCGCCGCAACAAGAAGTAAATAGACTTCTTTCGCCCCGCCCTCTTGCACGAGGAGCGGGGCTTTCGCGTTCTCGCTGTTTGGGGGTGGGGGCCGCTATCTGAGAGACTGGACCCATGACTGAAACTCACACCGTTAAAGTTCATCTCATGCGCCACGGTGAGGTGCACAACCCCGAACGCATCGTGTACGGCCGCCTTCCCGGTTACCGCCTGTCCGAGAAGGGCCGGCAGATGGTGCGTCTGAGCGCCGAGGAGTTCGCGGCACGCGCTGAAGACGGCGCCCGCTTCGTGCACCTGGTCTGCTCACCCCTGCAGCGCACCCGCGAGTCGGCCGCACCCGTCGAGGAGCTGCTGGGGCTGACCGCCCAGCCCGACGAACGCGTCATCGAGGCCGATAACTACTTTGAGGGCCTGCACGTGAACGCGCAGGAGCTTCTGCGCAACCCGCGTCACTGGACGAAGCTCTACAACCCGGCCCGTCCCTCCTGGGGCGAGTCCTACCTGGAGCAGGTACGCCGCATGGCCGCGGCCGTTCAGGACGCCGCCCGTCGCGCCTACGAAATCGGCGGCGAGGGTGCGGAGGCAATCATCGTCTCGCACCAGCTGCCGATCTGGATTACCCGCCTGGGTGTGGAGGGTCGCCTGCTGCAGCACGACCCGCGTTCCCGCGAGTGCAACCTCGCCTCGATTACGACCCTCGCGTTCAGCACCGTGGACTTCGAGCACGAGATGCCGCGCTTCGCGGGCTACTCCGAGCCCGCCGCACCGCTGTACGGTGGCGTTATCCAGCTTCCCGGAAGCTAAGTCACGCGCGTTATTCGCGGGTATAGCTAAGGCTGCGGGGCGCATCCATTGAGGGATGCGCCCCGCAGCCTGCGTTAAGAATGGGGAATCGTACCGGGCTATCGGCTCGGGTCGTCCTCGGGACGTTCGCCTTCGGTCCCTTCATTTTCGGACCGTTTATGTTCGGGGTTAGAATCCTCGTGCCCGTCGGTGCCGGCCTCTCGAGATGCGCGCTCCGCCTCGCGGCTGGCGCGTTCGCGCTCGGCCTTCGCCTTGAGCCAGCGCAGGTAGGCCTCATCGTCGTCGGGGGAAGCCATCGAGGGGGCGTTGCCTCGCTGAGCCGCGCCGGGCAGAGAGATAGAGCCGTGGGCGCCGCGCTCCCGCTTGGGGCGGCCCAGCAGCAACCACAGCACGGGACCCACCACAGGGAAGAACAGGGTGACGAGAACCCACAGCCACTTGGGCAGGGTACGCTCCTCGCGCGCGGGGGTGCGCACGGCATCCAGAAGGGCGTAGATGGTCAGGCCCACCACGAGGGCGCCCGCACCAATAATCAGCATGGCTCGAAACATAGAACCACTATGACATATCGCGGGTCGTCGCCAAAAGCGAGTCAGCTCAGGACTGATCCACCGCCGCCGTGCGGTATCGAAGGAGCAAGACTTTTGGGGGGCTCCGGCGGCTTAGTAGCCGGTGAACACCTGAATTTCGTGGCTGATGATATCCAGCGAACCCAGCCACACGGCCAGCGCCAGGAGCACCGAGTACACGAGCGCCACGATGCCAGCCTGCTTCAGCACGGGAATCAGCTCGCGGCCACCACGCATCCACACAGTCGTGCAGGAGTGAACGGTCGGGCCCACGAGCACGAAGACCAGCATGAACCAGGGGTTCTGGTCGAGCAGCAGGACGGTCAGAAGCAGCGCGAGGGCCATCTCCGCGATGTAGGCGACGCGCGACCAGCGCTCGCCCAGGCGCACCGCAAGGGTCAGCTTGCCGGCCTCGATATCGGTGGGGATGTCACGCACGTTATTCGCCATGAGCAGTGCGCAGGAAATCAGGCCAATACCGATAGCCCCCACCCAGCCCAGCAGGGTCAGCGTGTGGGCCTGCGTGTAGAGGGTGCCCAGGGTGGCGACCAGACCAAAGTAGACGAAGACGAACACATCACCCAGGCCCATGTAGCCGTAGGGGTGCTTGCCGCCCGTGTAACCCCAGGCCGCAAAGACGCTCGAGGCGCCAATCGCCAGGAACCACCACTGGTTTGCCAGGGCCACCAGCACCAGGCCCGCCAGCATTGCCGCACCGAAGCACGCGAATGCGGCGTACTTGACCGAACGGGGGCTGGCCACGCCCGAACCGACCAGACGCAGGGGCCCCACGCGGTCTTCGTCGGTACCCTTAATGCCGTCGGAGTAGTCGTTGGCGTAGTTCACGCCCACCTGCAGGAAAAACGCGACCAGGAAGGCCAGGAAGGCGTACAGCGGCTTGAACTCGCCAATCTCGTAGGCAGCGGCCGAACCGGCAATAATGGGAGCGACGGCAAGCGGCAGGGTGCGCAGGCGCGCGCCTTCAATCCATTGAGCGGCAGTGGCCACGGGGGTTCCTTCCAGGGGTTGATGCGTTTGCGGTGAGGAGGGCTACGGGAGGTACGGGACGGCGCCGTGAGGCAGAACCGCGGCGCGAATACTATCCGCGCGAGGCCTCCCGATAGTCCCTGTCCAGGATACTGTATATTTCGCGGCGGTCCGGTTTGCCAGTGCTGGTAAGCGGGAAGTCGGGCAGGATGCTCAACAGCTTGGGTGCCGCCGCCACACCCAAGCGTTCGATGCAGAGGCTCCGCAGGGCCTCGCGTAGCTCCGCGTTCTCGGCGAGGGCCGTAGCCGCGCCCTCGGCCGGGGATACGAGCGTGAGGGCGGCCGTCACGGCGGAGCCCCAGCGTGCATCCGGCAGACCGCACACGAGGGCTTCGCGCACGGCGGGGTGGCTCTCAAGAGCCTCAGCTACCGCGCGGGCCGAAATTTTGACGCCGCCGGTGATGATGATGTCGTCGCTACGCCCCAGCACGCGTAGGATGCACGGCTCACCGGGGGCGTGAGTGCTCAGCAGGCCGTAGTCGTCGGTGCGGTACCAGCGGGTGCCGTCGGCAGCGGCGAAGAAATGCTCTGCGGTACGACCGGGGTCGCCCAGGTAGCCCTGCGCCAGATGCGCGCCGCTGATCCAGATGCGACCAACCTGCGGCAGATCCTCATGCGCCGGGTCCTCATTCGTTAGCTCCGTACCCGCGGAGGGCACGCTCGGCATGCCCTCTTCAGGCACGAGCTCCACCCGCACGCCGGGCAGCGCCCGGCCGGAGTAGATGCACCCGCCGGCGGTCTCGGCGCTACCGTAGGTGGTCACGACGTTGAGCCCCAGCTCTTGGGCGGCTGCGAGCAGGTCAGCGCTGGCGGGGGCACCTCCGAGCAGAATCCCGGTGAAGGAGCGGAGCGCGGCGTGAATCTCTTCGCCCGTGCGCGGCTCGTTCCGGGCCGTCTCGAGAAGCTTGTGCAGCTGGGTGGGCACGAGCGAAACAAAGCGACGGGTGGAGCTCAGCTGCTCGACCGCCCGCAGGAAGACATCGGGGCTAAAGTGCACCGGCTCGGTCACGGAGCGTGCGATGACTGGCTCGGTTCCGGCCAGCACCGAGCGGGCCAGAACCTGGGCGCCCGCAACATAGTGCGCGGGTAGGGCCAGAAGCCACTGGGAGGCCTCGCTTCCCGCGCTCTTGAAGAAGCCCTCTGTTGCCTCCGCGCTCGCCCGCAGGGCTCGGGCGCTCAGCGCGGTGTGCTTGGGGATTCCGGTGGAACCGGAGGTACCCACGAGCAGGGCGACGGAATCCTGATCGTTCCCCGCGAAGATTCGCCCGAAAGAATCCAGAAGGGCCCGCGGATCGGCGGGTCGATCGGCCCGCAAGCGTACCGCGTGAGGGTGCAGGGCATCCTCCCCGGGGGCGAGTAGGGGCTCGAGCCCGGGTACGAGGGTGGTAATCATAGAAAGTCCTTAGCGGCTGTTCGTAGCGGCTATGCTCTAGTGGCGTGTCATGCGCCGGGGCTGCAATAACGCGCCCAACAACGCGCCGGAGCCGGATTCTTAGCTGAGGGTCTCAGGGGTGAATCCGGCTCCGAGCCTATTCATTTGAAGCTACTAGAAGTAGTAGGGGTAGTTGGACCAATCCGGGTCACGCTTCTGCAAGAACGCATCGCGGCCCTCCACGGCCTCGTCGGTCATGTAGGCCATGCGGGTGGCCTCACCGGCGAAGACCTGCTGGCCGAGCATGCCGTCGTCGGGCAGGTTGAAGGCGTACTTGAGCATACGGATTGCCTGCGGGGACTGGCGGGCGATGTGCGCCGCGTACTCCAGACCCTTGTTCTCCAGCTCGGCGTGGGGAACCACGTCGTTGACCGCGCCCATTTCGTACATGCGCTGGGCGTCGTATTCCTTGGCGAGGAAGAAGATTTCGCGGGCGAACTTCTGACCCACCTGGCGTGCGAGCAGCGCCGAACCGTAACCCGCGTCGAAGGAGCCGACGGTCGCGTCGGTCTGCTTGAACTTGCCGTATTCTTCGGAGGCGATGGTCAGGTCGGCCACCACGTGCAGGGAGTGACCGCCACCGGCTGCCCAGCCGGAGACCAGGGCGATAACGACCTTGGGCATGGTACGGATGAGGCGCTGCACCTCCAGGATGTGCAGGCGGCCCGCGCGTGCCGGGTCGATGCTTTCTGCGGTCTCGCCGCTGGCGTAGTGGTAGCCGTCGCGGCCGCGGATGCGCTGGTCGCCGCCGGAGCAGAAGGCCCAGCCGCCGTCCTTGGGGGAGGGGCCGTTGCCGGTGAGCAGTACGGTGCCCACATTAGAGGTCATGCGGGCGTGGTCGAGGGCGCGGTAGAGCTCGTCCACGGTGTGCGGGCGGAATGCGTTGCGCACCTCGGGGCGGTCGAAGGCGATGCGCACGGTGGGCAGATCGCGCAGAATCTCGCCGTTTTCGTCGCGCTCAACCTGGCGGTGGTAGGTGATGTCGGTGAAGTCCTCGAAGCCCTCAACGACGCGCCAGTCGGCGGGGTTGAAGATGTCCGAGACCTTTTCGGGAAGTTGTGCAGTCATAGACCCTATTTTACGGTGCCCGCGGTGCGGCTCGTCGAGGCCGGGGAACGAAGCACGCTCGGCATAATATTCCAATAGCAGAATATGATGCGCGGGGAAGGGGCTCTGTCCTTGCGCTCATACCTGTATCTTGGCAGGTTAAGACCCTATAAACAGACCAAGGCCCGGACCGCGTGTGTGCGGCCCGAGCCTTGGGGAAGAGACTCTTTACTTGACCTTGGCGAGCTCAACCGCGCGGTCGAACTCTTCGTCAATGGCGTCGTTCTTCTTGTAGGTCATGAGCGAAACCACGATGGCGACCAGCAGAGCCGACGCGAAGCCGGGAACCATTTCGTAGAGCACGGACTTCATCGGGCTCTGGCCCCATGCGAATGCCACAACGGCACCGGTAATCATGGAGGCGAGTGCACCCTGGGTGGTCAGCTTACGCCAGTAGAGGGAGAGCAGAACGGTCGGGCCGAATGCCGAACCGAAGCCAGCCCAAGCGAATGCGACCAGCTGCAGAATGGAGCTGTTGGGGTTCCATGCCAGGGCACCGGCGACCAGTGCCACGATTGCCACGCCTGCACGGCCGAGCCACAGGGACTTGCCGGCGCTGAGCTTCTTCGAGGAGAAGATGCCGTAGAGGTCCTCCACCAGAGCGGAGGAGCACACGATCAGCTGCGAGGAGAGGGTGGACATAATTGCCGCCAGAACCGCAGCCAAGATGAGACCTGCAATAAAGGGGTGGAAGAGAATCTGGGAGAGGTCCAGGAACACGGACTCAGCGGTTTCCGGGTTGGTGAGGGATGCCTCGGGGTGGCGTGCAAAGTATGCGATACCCATGAATGCACCGCTGAGTGCGCCGAACACGGTCAGGACCATCCAGCTGATGCCGATGCGGCGGCCGGACTTAGCGTCCGCGGGGGTGCGCAGCGCCATGAAACGCACGATAATGTGCGGCTGGCCGAAATAGCCCAGACCCCATGCAAGGGACGAAACGATACCGGCGAAGGTGGTGCCCGCGAAGATGCTGAGGGCGTCGGGGCGAACCTGGCTGATGGACTCAACCACGGGGCCCACGCCGCCGAGGTCAATAATAGTGACGACGGGAACGGCAATGAGTGCTGCGAGCATGAGCAGGCCCTGAACCATGTCGGTGTAGGATGCGCCCATGAAGCCGCCGAAGAAGGTGTAGAACACGGTGATGCCTGCCAGCAGGAGCATGCCGGTGTGGTATTCCTGTCCGAAGGAGGACTTGAAGAACAGACCGCCGGACACCATACCGGAGGAGACGTAGAAGGTGAAGAACACTAGAATCACGACGCCGGAGACGATGCGCAGCACGCGCTTGGTGTCATGGAGGCGGTTGCTCAGGAAGACGGGGACGGTCACTGCGTCGCCGGCAACTTCGGTGTAGCTACGCAGTCGCGGTGCCACGAACTTCCAGTTGCACCATGCGCCGATGGTCAGGCCGACGGCGAGCCAAGCCTGGGAGAGGCCGCTGAGGTAGACGGCGCCGGGCAGGCCCATGAGGAGCCAGCCGGACATGTCGGATGCGCCAGCCGAGAGTGCGGCGACGGTGGGGGAGAGCTGTCGTCCACCCAGCACGTAGTCGTCGAGGCTGTTGTTCTTGCTATTGGCCCACAGGCCAATCGCGATCATGGCGACAAAATATATCGCCAGCGCGATGATTTGGTATGTACTCGCGGCCATTGTTTTCCTTCTCTCCTGGTGATAGTGAGCGTCTGTGTGTATTTATACGCTACTCCATAACTTTATAAGTGGTCTAGGATACATTCTAGATTCTTCGCAGTGGAAAATAAAACCGTCGTTCCGAAATTTAGTTATGTGGTAAACAAATAAATATGCATAAATAGAATATTGCGGGTAACCGTATGTGTGGGAGACAGTGGGATTCTGTGCGAAAAAATGCCCGAAAACCCGGGGTGATAGGGCTTTCGGGCATTGTGTCACGGGCTTAGCTATGCAAAGGCAACGCAAACGCGCATCGGCATATTCAATGCAAACGAAGAAAACGAAAAGTTTAAAAACCTTAACGGGGTGTCGTCTAACGTGTCGCCCATAGAAGGGGGTACGGGGCAGGAAGAGCCCGCGTTACGTGGTGTGAAGGTCTAAAGATTACGCACGACCCAGGGCTCACGCGACATGAGGGCCGGGTCAAAACGCTCCAGAATCACCGAAGCATCCGGCACCGGAACCCGAGCCTCATGCGGGCGGCCCGAATCGTCCAGCACCGGAATGGAGGCAGCAATCCAGCCGAGCACCTCGGGGATGGTCACCCCCGCCTCCTGAAGCTGAGGCAGAGTGACCGCGCCGTCACGCTTGGCCAGGCGCTTACCCTCTTCGTTCAGCGCCAGGGGAACGTGCGCGTAGCGCGGCTGCGGCAGACCCAGCAGGCCCGCCAGATACGCCTGGCGAGGCGCGGAGGGCAGCAGGTCATCGCCGCGCACAATCTGCTCAACCCCCACGAAAGCGTCGTCCACCACGGAGGTCAGGTTGTACGCGTAGGTGCCGTCGTTGCGTACCAGCACGAAATCGTCCACCAGCCCGGTGTAGGGGCCGTAAAAATCATCATGCACCGTGTAGCTCGTGCGCTCGGCGCGCAGGCGCAGAGCCGGCGGACGCTGGGCGCGGCGTTCCTCGCGCTGCGCCTCGCTCAGTCCGCGACAGGTGCCCGGGTAGGCGCCCGGGGCACCGTGCGGTGCGCTCGAGGCCTCCTGAATCTCGCGGCGGGTGCAGTAGCACTCGTACACGAGGCCCGCCTCGCGCAGGCGCTGAACCGCACGCTCGTAGGCGGCAAGGCGCGTGCTCTGGTAGAGGACGCCGGCCTCCTTACCCTCGGTACTCTCTGCCGCGCTGCCCGGGCTGACATCCCAGTCCAGGCCCATGGCTCGCAGATCGGCCAGCTGGCGTTCCGCGGCACCGGGACGCACACGATCCAGATCCTCAACGCGCATGTAGAAAGACTTACCACCGCGGCGAGCCATCGCCCACGCCAGAATCGCGGTGCGCAAATTACCCAGGTGCAGGTCGCCGGAGGGGGAGGGGGCGTAGCGTCCCGTGCCGCTGGGGAAAACCGCACCGGAAACATCGTTCGAAGAATCTGGAGAAATCATGGTTCCATCCTACGCGGAAAGCACTGCAACCAAGGCGGATCCGGGCCGGGCGGCCGGGGCTCCGGAACCCGAAAACCTCTCGGAGTGTGCCCAATTTCCTTTTCCAAAAAGGGAAATCTTGCTCTCTGAGAGTGCAATGGCGCAACATCGCTCAAAAATTCCAGTAGGGTTGTATCTATGGCTCGCACAATTGAACTTGCCGACGGCGTGTATCGCATCGCGACGGATAACTACCGACTCAATACCGGACTGGTTCTCGGACTGGAACGGGCACTGGTCGTAGATACCGGCGCCGGTCCCCGTCAGGCCACCGAAATTTATGATGAGGTTCGCCGCCTCACCCGACTTCCGATTACCGTAGTGAACACCCACGGCCACTACGAACGTTTCTTTGGTAACGACGTCTTCGCGGCTATGGGGGTCGAGGAGTTCTGGGCGCACCCCCGCGCCGCTCGCGCCATCCGCAAGTACGGCGCGGCGCAGCGATCCTACGTTGAGACCCTCGAGCCCGAGATGGCGCACCACCAGGGTGCCGCCACCGATATCGTCGTGCCCAACCACCTGGTCGCTAACAACGGCGACGGCATCACCTTCACCCCGATCGACCTGGGCGAACGTAGCGCAACCCTCATGTACATGGGTCCCGGCCACACGGACGGCGACATCATGGTCGGCGTTGAGGACGTGCTCTTCATGGGTGGCCTCATTGAGGAAGGCACCGACCCGTACTTCGAGGATTCCTTCCCCGATCGTTGGATCGACACCCTGGGTGCCGTGCTGGAATTCGACCGCTACCGCGTGTTCGTGCCCGGTAACGGCGAGCCCGTGGACCGCACCTTCGTGGAGCGCGAACGCAACACTATGATTAGCGCGATCAAGTCAATTCGTGCCTCGACCCTGGACCGCGAGGATGAGGCGACCACCGCCGCAATGTACCAGCTGCCCTATGCGCCGGGCGCGACCCGCTTCCTGCTGGACCGTCTGGCCCAGCTCGAGAAAGCCCCCGACTCTGAGAGCTTCGACGCGGAGCAGCCGGACACGAGCGGCTTTACGGGCCCGATTACGTTGGGTAAGGCTGCCTTCTAGGCCCTGTATTCCACGGCGCGCGGGGTCGTAGAGCGCCCCGCCGCCTCACCGGAACCTCAGCATATTCGATATAGCCAATACGGCATAAATGCAGGTGCGGGCCGGTTTCTTCTCAGAAACCGGCCCGCACCTGCGTTATATATCAGTTGTGCGCTAGGAGGATCTACGCCGCGGCGTACTCCGCGCGCATGGCCTCACAATCGGTCTTCAGCGCAGCGGGAACTTCGCCCATCGCGCCGCAGAGCTCCACGAAGCGGTGGCGCCAGTCCAGGTGCTCCAGGGCGCGACGAATCTGACGCTCGCCCTGCTCGGGGGTCCAGCGCGAGGCGGCCTCGGCAACCTGGGCGAGGCCCGCGCAAGCATCCACGTGATCGATATCGACGGTCGCACCGTCCCAGAGAATCTCGCGTACGGTGCTCGTGTTCGGAACCTGACCCACCACGGTGACGCCGGAGGCCAGCGCATCGGTCCAGCGGCCGGTGATGTACTCCTTCGTGGGGTGGGTGTAGGG
>PPYF01544446.1_pt1 | contig 72373 bp, 82 predicted proteins | sample 1559871 | NCBI WGS metagenome assembly PPYF01 (sample SAMN08240021, study PRJNA423297) | Human gut metagenome, whole genome shotgun sequencing project.
CACCCGTATGTCAAGCCCACGACAAAAAAATTTTATCCTTTTTCAAAGTTTAATCGGCGATTATTTCTTTGCTTTTCTTCAGGCTTGTGTTTCTGTTCAGTATCAAGAAAAGCCTTCAATTTTTCTTTTTCATCAGGTAAAAGGCAGCCAAAACTTTTACTGCCCTGTCTATAATAAAATGCTGCCTTCATAGTCTGATTCCTCCGTTTCTTTAACACCAAAAACATCCTGCGTCACATATTCAATCTCAATCCGATCTCCCGGAAAGATATAGACCTTACTGATAAGCCGGTCAATCAGGGCTTGCGTCAGAGTGTCGGCGCTGCCTACTTCCTGAACGATTTCGCGCCGTTTCAGCCTTGCCTCATAATCACTCTGTATCTGTTTGGTCTGTGCGGTAATAGCGGCATGAACATTCTTTGCCTGCACCAGTTCTGCGTCATATACCGCTTTCCGCTCCCGGTAGGTTTCCAAATCAATCTCTCCAAGTGCATACTGTTCATAGAGCTGCCGTTTGCTGTCCTGGATAGAGCGCAGCTTATCTTCATGCTCGGCCTGCTGAACCGTCTGCAAATCCAGCTTGTCTTTGGTGCTGTCAATTCCCAGCGCCGGACACATCTGCGCCCGGATTATTTCAAGGACCGCCTGTTCCAAATCAGCCATTTTTACCCTTATCCCGTGACAAGGGAGGGTTTCTGCCACTTCGGAATGACGGCAGTAAAACCACGCTCCATTTCTAAGTGACATGGCATGGTCGCAGCAGCCGCAGAACACTTTCCCACGGAGAAGATAGTCACGCCGCTTTTTGTTGGGAAGGGAGAAACGTCTGATCGAAGCATTGGCTTTCTCAAACAGTTCTTTGCTTACGATTGCCGGGTGGTGGTCCGGGATTTTGAACCATTCACTTTCATCCTTTAGTTGAACATGTCGGCTGCCGATTTCCCTGACCTTGCGCTTGCCGATCACATAGGTACCGATATACCGCTGATCCTCCAGCATCCGCAGGACCGTAGAACTGCTCCAGACGCCGTGTGTCCTGGACACATTATAATGGTCTTTTCCTTTGTCCCTACGGTATTCCCCAGGAGTGGGGATATTCAGGGCATACAGTTTCCGTGTGATCTCTGCGGCGGTATTACCTTCGGCCGCCCATTCAAATATCTGCCGGACAATCCCTGCCACATCCTCGTCCGGCTCCATGCGCCCGTCTGCGCTCTTGCGGTAGCCATAAGGACAAATGGCACTCTGGTACTCGCCCCGGCGCATCTTTGCGTATTTGGCGCTTTTCGTTTTCATGGACATATCCCGGCTGTAACACTCGCTGATAAGATACTTAAAGGCTATGTCGATTCCTCCGGTATCTCCTTTGAAATTGGCGGTGTCAAAATCATCACTCACGGAGATAAACCGGGTATGGTAGAGCGGAAACACCCGCTCAATGAAATAGCCGGTCTCAATGCTGTTGCGGCCAAAACGGGAAAGATCTTTCACGATAATACAATCAATCTTCCCGGCCTGTACCATCGTCAAAAGCTCCTGTACCGCCGGACGCTCAAAATTCGTACCCGTATGGCCGTTATCAACAAATTCCAGGACTTCGCTGTTATCCCATTCCTGCAGCGACATGGCCTTTTCCCGAAGAAGCAGCTTTTGGTTGGGAATACTCAAACTTTCCGTCTTGAAGTCCTCCACAGACAGGCGGATATAAAGGGCAATCACATATTTCTGCTTCATTTTACCGCCTCCCTCTGAAATTCGCTCTTAAACCGGAAAGAAACACGGATATTCCGCTCGTGGTCGATCTCAATCCGGTCAATCAGCCGTTCAATCAGTTCCGCCGTCAGCACATGGTCCTGCGCCAGTGATTTTGCGTCTTTTTCCATTGCACGGTAGCGTACAAGCTGGTCGTCCAAGGCATCCATACCTTTTTCAAGCGCCTCAATATCGCCGGAAAGAGCAGTGATAGATTCCTCGTAACCTGCTTTCAGTTCAAAATATTCCCCGCTGGTTAAAATGCCCTGTACGAAGTTTTCATACAGCCCGCGGATCAGACGCCGCTGTTTCTCTATATCCTGCCGTTTGGCAGACATTTGGGATTTCAGTCCGTCTTTTTTCTGTTTCTGCCTTGCCTCTAATTGAAAGAGAGGGAGAGACATACCCAAAGCAACGGAAAGCTCTTTTTCTAAAATAGCAGTGACAGTTGCAATCAGCTCTGTCTCCTGCATCATCACGCCTTTGCAGGTATCTTTGGCTACACGGCTGTTCGTGAGACAATGGAACCAGTAAATATCCGGGCCTTTCTTGCGCTCGGCCCGCTGCCGGTGAAGGCTTCTGCCGCAGTCGGCGCAGAACACCTTCCCTTTGAAAATGTTGGGGGTATAGGGTCGCTTTGGAACAGCCCTGCTTTCCTCACAGACCTGTTTCCGGTATTCCTGTACCGCCGCAAAAACTTCGTGGCTGATAATCGGCTCATGAGTGTGTCGGGCAATAATCAGATTATCGTCATCGGCCTTGACCTGCTGGTGGTCCACCGTCTTTGTTTTGCCCTGCACCAGATCACCGGTATAAACCTCGCTTTCCAAAATCTTCATTACCGTGCGGGTCTGCCATTTTCCGCTGCCGATCAGGCCGGGGCTGGTGATTTCGCCGGTAGATTTCTTGTAATGGCTTGGCGCCGCAATTCCCATTTCATTGAGATTACGGACAATTCGGTTCAGCGCCACACGTTCATAAGCCCAGTCAAAAATCTGTTTTACGACAGGAGCCGTTTCCTCGTCAAGCAGCAGCTTGTGACAGTTATCCACGTCTTTCCGGTAGCCATAAGGCGCCCGCGCGCCGATATAATCGCCGTCTTTCATGGCCTGCCGTGCCTGCGCCTTAATTTTTCTGCCAATATCCAGAGAGTAGGCTTCGTTTATCATGTTTTTCAAGGGAAGCATAATGCCTCCATGAAGGTTGCCGGGATCCGCCGTGTCAAACTGATCTGTGACTGCAATAAAACGGACATTGTGTGCGTAAAAATACTGTTCAATATAATAGCCGGTATCAATGGAATTGCGCCCCAGCCTGGACAGGTCTTTGACGATCACACAGTTGATATGGCCCGCCTCAATATCCGAAAGCATCTGCTGGAATCCGGGACGGTGGAAATTCGTACCCGTCAGGCCGTTATCAATGTATGTGTCATAGACTACAAAATCCGGTTTATCCGCCAGATAATCATTCAGCACTAGCTTTTGATTCTCCACGGAACAGCCGCGTTTCTTGTTATCCTCCACAGAAAGCCGGATATACAGTGCCACATATACATATAAGGACGGCGCCTGCATAGGAGCGTCCGTCTGTTTCCTGCTTTTTCTTGCCATTTAGCTCACCTTCCTTTCTGCGGCCTGTTCCGCGATCTGCTCCGCCAGTGCGATGGCCTTTTTATATTCATCCTGATAGTTGAATTCAATATGTATTTCGTCCTTGCCGAGCACCCGAATACTGCGGATAAGCTGCATGACCGCACGGCGGTCAATTTCCTCCATCGTGGAGAATTGCATGAAATGATTGATCCAGCGGTTCCGCTCGCTGCGGTTCTCCAGTACATCCGTCAGGCGTTCTTCCCATTCGGCAATCGCTTTTTGCAGAAGTTCAATATCGGCATTGTATTTCCGCTTATAGGAAAGATATTCTTCTTTGGTAAGAATCCCGCTTACCAGATTTTCATAGAGCTTTGTCTTAAAACCCTCAATCTGCGCCCGCTGTTTTTCGTTTGCCTTGATCTGCGCGGTATATTCCTGAACCAGTTCCCGGTTGATCCGTTCCTGGCTGATACCGGACAGCAGCGCGTCCAGGGAAGCTACGTTTTCAATATGGCCTTTTAAGCTGTCCTGCACACACTCGATCAGGTCCGTTTCCTTTAGCATGACGGAGGAAGTGCAGCCGTTCTTCTTACCGGTCGGACAATAGTAGTAATGGTATTCCTTATCCTTGTAACGGTTCGTCTTGCGGGTCATACGGCAGCCGCAGCACCCACAGATCAAAATGCCGGAGAACAGATATACCTTATCTGATTTCGGGGAAGTCCGGGTGTCAATCCGGCGAAGCCTCTGCACCAGGTCAAAATCATGCTTCTGGATAATCGCTTCATGGGCGCCCTCCACACGAATCCACTCGGAGGAAGGCTTTTCCTCACGCTCTTTCAGCTTGAAGTGGGGTGTCGTCTGTTTCCCCTGGACCAGCGTTCCGGTGTAGGTTTCATCCTGCAAAATACGGATAATGGTAGTGGCGGACCATTTACAGTCCTTACGGTCCGTATAGCCGCCTTTGGCATGGGGCATCCCGTGGCTGCGCTTATAAGCCAGAGGGGAGAGTATGCCCATCCGGTTCAGTTCGTCCGCGATATGGGAAGCGCTGAATCCTTCCAGCCGCTTTCTGAAAATATCCCGTACCACGCCCGCGGCATATTCGTCAACTTCCAGACCCTTATGCTTGTCGCCGGTTTTTACATAGCCGTAAATGGGAAAGGCTCCGACAAAATCACCGCTGCGGCGTTTCACATCTAGTGCGCTCCGGGTCTTTACGGAAATATCCCGGCTGTATGCCTCGTTCATAATATTTTTGACGGAGACGGTAAGGTCATCGGCAGCGTCATTTTCCGTGTCCACGTTATCGTTGATGGCGATAAAACGGACGCCGTAAGCCGGGAATACCCGGCGCATATAGCGGCCAGTCTCTATGTACTCACGGCCCAGGCGGGAGAGATCCTTCACAATCACACAGTTGGCTTCTCCCTGCTCGATCATCCGCATCATTTCCTGGAAGGCCGGACGGTCAAAAAGGACGCCGCTATAACCGTCGTCAATCTTTTCCGCCACAACCTCAATCTCCGGGTGCCGGGCAATGTAGTCGTCAATCAGCCGTCGCTGGTTGGCAACGCTGTCACTTTCCACTGACTTGTCATCCGTATAAGAAAGACGGATATATTTAATCGTTTTGTAAACCTGCATAAAAAAACACTCCTTTCGTTGCGCAGAAAAATCCCCGCAATTCAAGAAGTGTGGCTATGCCGTATTCAATTCCTTTTCCGATTCTTATTCTACCACGACTTCGCGGGAAAGTCAGCCCCTTTCTGAAAAATATCCGGCTTACCGCAGGATTCCTTTGATACATTCTTCCAGCGTAGCGCCGCCGGAAGCAAAGCTGGCGTGGACAGTAAAGCGCCCACACTTAAAGCGGTAAGGGTTTTTAATCTGACGGACAAATTCTGCAATCCGGTTCTCACGGGAAAGCTCCCTGTCAACCGTAACATCCCGAATATCTACCAATGTTCCGGCTTCGCCAGCAGTTACATTTTCCATAATATCAACTCCTTCCTGAATATTCCTGGCTATCAAAACCACATGAATAGGTCGGACCTGCGCCCATACAGTCACAGATCCGGCCCATTGTATCTGATTTCGATTAGCTGCCGTATTTGCCACGCACCCCGGCAAGCCCTGATCTACCAGGGCGGGGCTGTTACAGGCTGCGGATAGCGTCACCGCATCATAGCCCCGCATACGCCGCCGCTTTGCCAGAGCAGGCGCACGCCACAGGAACTCTCCCCAAGTCCTTAGGGAGCCGTGAAGAAGTACCATTGTGATCTGTGCCGTCGTCGCGTCCAGCCTGCCACAGCCGGTTTCGTAGGTTGCGTTTATCGCTCGGACAGCCTGGATTCATCACCTCCTTAGGCTGCCTGTCGCCGCGCCGCCCCATCTGCCGCTCGGAACACAGAATGAAGTACCTGTAACAGCGTGTATTCGGTTGTCAAGGAGCAAGCGAGGGGCGTGGCAGTTATGACAGTATTTCAGTTGGGGCGGGCCGGAGCTTGTGCTGCACGGTCACACCCGTCAGGCTTGTCCCGCCGAATATGTCCCTCTATTATTCATTTCATTTTTGAGGGTTATTTTCGGGGGCTGGATCAAATTTCTTCCAGAATTTTTTTCAGACGCCGGAGCCCGCGCTGGATTCCTTCATGCACAGAGCTTACCGCCGAGTGTTCGCTTTTGGCAATTTCCGAAAGGCTCATGCCAAGCAGATAATGTGAGCATATCCGGTTCCTCTGCTTTTCAGGCAGCAAGGCAATGGCACGGTACAGCCTCTCATGTACTTCCTCCTGGACCAGAATATCTTCCGGTGCCAGCACGATCACAAGGGCATCATGTTCAACATTCTTGTCATAGTCCAAGGAAAAATATGCTTTATGACGGTATGTACGCAGAAAATGGGCTGCCTCGCTTAATTTGTATTCCCGAAGCAGATCGGCCACCTCGTCAGGCACCTCAACAACAGTATCTTTCGTATAAAACGGGTAATAATCCCGCAGATTGATTTCTTTCATGGATAATTCCTCCAATTTCGATTTTTTAGGTTGGTAAGCATAATCGAAATCAGAGGGTGGGGAGCGGCAGCGCGGATAACCCTTGTTGTAACAGCCGCTTATATATGAAATACGCGCCCATAGAAGAATGGGCGCGCAGGAAGGTGTATGATATAAAACTATTGTAAATTCGGCCAAACTTAAAAACGCCGCAATCCACACCACATGGATTACGGCGCATAAAGCTCTATATGTAAAATAACCATTCTGTTGAATATTCCCCTTTGGCAGCATTTATCAGCCCTCCCCGAAAAGGAAGCGCAGAAGGCTTATCCCTCGTCAGCCTCCTTTTGGGGAGATTATACAGGGGCAAATGCTATGTTCTTTCCTGAAACATCATAGTTTTGGTAAGGCTTATATAAAATGTGTTTTGAGGTAATCACGGTCTCGAACGGATTTTACAAAAGAGCCCATATTATAATAAAGGCCACAAGACAAATAAAATTGTCTCATGGCCTTTATCACAATACTTCAAATTTATAACCAACACCAATAACACTTTTGATGTAGTCCGGGGAATCAGGTGTAGTTCTCAGTTTCCTCCGCAGATTACTCACATGGTTATTGACGGCTTTTCGGGAATAGAGCGAATAATCCTCATTCCAGACCAATTCCATAATAAGCTCATAAGTAAATACACGCTTCGGGTGAGCGATTAACAAAGCAAGGATGTCAAATTCCTTAGCGGTTAATTCAATTATCTGCTCGCCAATACATACAAGCCGTTGTTCCTGGCAGAAGTATAAATCACCTATGCGAATCTCTATAAACGGTTCATCAATGACTGTCTGCAACTTATACGTTTCGGAAATGATACATTGGCTGTCAGCAAGATTATTTTGTTGTTTCTGGGAATCGAGAAGATAGTTTACCAATTCCTGACGCTGACGGGCGCTTAACAACATGAGCAGCTTTTCTGCAATTATGCCGCCCGGTTCAGATATATCAAATACAGCTAATTTCCCATGTCATCACCTCCATCAGTGTAGGTATTTGTGCTTTCATTTCGACTGAATAAAGTTGTCATTCGTCACTGTTAGCTTGACTATATAAAAACATATCCCCTTATAATACGGAAACAGTCTCTTGTTTAATAAGAATATTTTTTCCTGTAATGTATCAGGCAGATGGCAGATACGACAAACATAATTCCCTCTGCGACAGGTACAGCCAGCCATACCCCCGTTATTCCCCAAATACGTGGCAGTAACAAAATACCCCCAGCCAGTAGGCCGAATGTCCGCAAAAAGGAAAGAACTGCAGATACTTTTCCGTTTGACAATGCTGTAAACATTGCGGATGTAAAATTATTCAAACCGCAGAATAGAAAGCTATATGAAAAAATAGTGAAACCATTCGCCGCAATTTGATAGACTTCCGATGTATCATCCGCAAACAGCCGTACAATATAGGAGCCTCCAAACATGGAAACCGCAAATATCAGCACCGATGCCGCCGCAATAAACCGCATACTGATAGAGAAAACCTTTTTTTGCTGAACCTCATTCCTGTTTCCATAGTTAAATCCGATGATAGGTGCTATTCCCATAGAGTAGCCGATATACAGCGTGTTCAGCAGGAATTGAGAGTAAATAATAATCGTGATTGCCGCAACGCCATCCTCTCCCAGCAGGTTCATCATAGTGCGGTTGAACAAAAATGTTGTGACGGCTGTTGCCAACTGGCCTACCATTTCGGAGGAGCCGTTAAAACAGCTTTCTCCGATGACTGCCAATTTCAATTTTGGCCTTGTGAAAGACAGCGTTCCTTTGTTCCGAGCAAAATATGCCAGCCCAGTGACTGTGGGAATCAGATAACCAAAGCCTGTCCCCAAAGCTGCGCCTTGGATACCCAGACCACAGGGGACAATGAAGATATAATCCAAAATTATATTTGCCACGCCCGCCAGGACAGACAGCCCAAAACCAAGGCCCGGTTTTCCAGCCGTCACAAACAGGTTTGAAAACAGCGTTTGCAGTATATTGGCTGGAATGAATAGAAACAGCACCATGAGATAATCTTTGCAATAGGGAAAGAGCAGATTACTGGCACCAAGAGCATAAATAATGTTGTCAATCCAGATCGTCCCACCCAAAAGAATGAGAAACCCAATCACCGCACCTGTGATAATAAGCAAGGTGAAATCTTCCTTTGCCTCCTGATTTTTACCTGCCCCCATTTTTCGGGAAACAATCGCGTTTCCGCCCGTTGCAATCATGGTAGCCAGTCCCACCGTGATGTTGATAATGGGGCACACGATATTGATAGAAGAAAGCGCATCCGTATTCACAAACTGCGCCACAAAGATCGTATCTACAATGGTGTATAGTCCCATAAAAATCATCATTACGATGGTAGGAAATGCAAATCGCAGAAGCGATGCCGCACTCCATTTTTGATCTAAAATGTTATCGTTCATCGTCGCCTTTCTCCTGTTTTGGTGGTAGAATGAGCCGCTGGGTGGGATAGCCAAATTCAGTGAGAAGCTCTGACTCGGCAAAACCCAGACGTTTATAGTCCTCTCTCTGTCCCGTATCAGCTTTATCTCCCTCGCGGAAAGTAGTAATACTGATTTCACGACCTACAAATATATTGCACATCATAAAGTCAAGGAAAGCCTTTGCCACTCCATAATGCCGGTATTGCGGATGTACAGCCAGAAAGTCGATGCTTCCGGTCTGATGGGAAAATGCAGCGGCTCCAATTATGGTTGAGCCATCCCGCATAATAAGGGCTTGCCGCTGTCCGACATATTGCCTGACTTGTTCCAGATGGGAACTTTCGTCAAGGCAGGGAAAACCGTCAATGACAAGTTTAATAAAATTCATCCAGTCGGGAATATCTGCCAGCGTAGCATAAGAAATCTCTTGCATGATCGTATCAGGAACAGTTGGATTTTTGTTCAATGTAAATTCCAGTTGCAAAGGATAAAAGACTTCGTTTTGTCTATATTCCAGCGGCGTTTGCTTATACATGGATTTGAAGATGGAAGTAAATGCCTGTTGACTCTCATAGCCAGCAATCAGCGCAATTTCGATAATCGGCTTTTTAGAAAACACCAATAGCTTTGCCGCCTCGGTCAGCTGCCTGCGCTGGATATAGTCGTGAAGTGTGATCCCAACTGTATCTGTGAACATTCGGTGCAGATGGTACTTGGAATAGCAAACCGCATTTGCAACAGTGTCTAAATCTAATTTTTCATTGAGATGCGCTTCAATGTAAGAAATCACTGCCGCTATATTCTCAACTTTATAGCTGTTCATGGTTTCCCTCCTTTCTGCTTTCATTATAACAAAGAGAATCATGCCGCTTTTCATTATTCTTGCTGTCTTTTCATATATCATATGCCCAAGAACATCTACTCCGGGGCAGGTGACAATGATCTGTTTATCTCCCTGTGCCTGTCGTCAGAGCAGCATATTATCTTTGAACAAGGCGTTCACTCTGCCAGTATTCTTCAGCCAGGGCAGATTGGGGTTATATGAATTTAATTCTTTCAGAAAAAGCATTCACAGTGCTCGTAAGGGGGTAGCCCCTTATCGGTGATTTCAATATCATCAGCTTTAATCATACCGTACAAATAGTAATCGCAGTATGTGTTTACCATTTTACCCTGAAGATCAATTTAATCGGCTTCACAGAGCGAGATAAATACTGGCCGTTACTGCCCAAATAAGAAAAGGTGATGATTCTTCCAAAGAGATACCGCCGCCTTTTCCCTGTGCAGCATAAATTGGGATTCCTGCCGCACTAATGCTATCAAAATCTCTGTAAATGGTCCGAATAGAAACCTCGAATTTTTTTGCCAGTTCAGGAGCCGAGTATTTTCCGTTTTCCAATAAATAGTAAACAATTTAAAACAGCCTGTTCATCTGTATACCGTACACCTCTGTCTTTATTATAACGCAAAAAACTTGACAAGTGTATGGCAGGCTAATCCATAATATTTCCTGTTATGACGGTATACGCTTTCTGAGATTGATGAGGCTAAATACATCATCCATAATTTCTCTATCCCTTATATCCAGCATCAACCATTTCTGTCCATTGCCGGTTTTCGTGTTTTTGAATACTGTCTGCACATAGTCGGAACATTGTGGCATAAGAAACTCTGCCTTCATAAGTTCATGACCTCCTACAACTACGAGAGCGATAAAATAGCCTTGCATCGGATAGAGCGTACAAAGAGACTTTCCACCTTTTTTATACTTAATATTCCAGCCTGCCTGCATGGAACAACGGCTGTATTCCATGCAGGGCCTGGTCCGATAGGTGAACTGGATACGGTTATTAAAATCTGTCCATAACGGATTGTTAATGTATTCCGTGACTTGCTCCAGCGATGGAGGTTGTTCATTTGAATATAACGCATTCCAATCCATCATAAATTCCTCCTTAGCATTTATTTTCCAGCGGCAGAGGCTTAACCCAAATTTCCATACAAGCCATACCCTCTAAGTCACGATAATACTTTTCTGCCGAGAAAGGCTCCGTGGTTAAATTGTGGTGGGGCAGCCATATACCAAAAAGGTATTTGCTGGCCTGATCTAAAGCGACCGTCACCAAATCCTCAAAATTTTCTGCTTCGACTCTGCAAACGATGTATTCTCCTGCCGAGAGTTCTCTCTTAGCAAAACCATCCTGTAGCCGATCCGGAATATTTTGAACAAGGCCACCTGCAAAATAAGTGAAGAGGTTTTGTGAAGTACCTTCCGTATGGGACATTCCCATTTCTACAGTAGTATTTAGATTGGCTTCGATTGGAGCCTTCTCCATGTGGTAGCGCTTCCAAAGCTGCCCTGGCACATCTACACCTGTACTTTCACCAACCGGCATTTGTTCAGAAATGCGAACTTCCGTTTCCAATCCGAAATAAATTTCCGGTTTTTCCAATGTCTTTCTCTGGATCTCCAAGACGATATCTCCTACCACCAGCGGAACCCCTTCATCTACTAAAACATAATTCATGGAAACTTCCGGCTTGTCAAATGTATTGAGCATTGGTAAATCCCTCCTGTAGCTTTCAGGCGTAATCCCATACGTTTCCTTGAAAGCCCGTGTAAAATTCGCATGGCTTGAAAAGCCATAGTCCAAGGCAGCGTCAAGAATTCTCTGGTCGGTACTTTTCAGATTTTCAATAACCTTTGCCAAACGGCGGAGTTTCACATATTCCTGAACCGGTTTATTTACCAGCCGCTTGAACAAGCGCTGAAAATAAAAGGGGGACAGACCTACAGTATTTGCCAGTTCTTCCGTTGAAATTTCTTTTGTCAAGTGTTCCTCGATAAAAGTCAAGGATTGTTCGATTGCTTCATATGCGTGCATTGCGGCACCTCCTATATTTGATGTTCAAATTATATCATTTTATTTTTTGCCAGGCTTTTCACGCAATGCGCTTTTTGATTAGGAAAATGCGCTTTGTAAAATAGAAACCTTAAACCACCTCAATTCGTAAAGAAGTAATGTGTGTTACTTATTAACTGTTTCTGCTAATTTTTTTATTTCACTCTCGTTTATTTCTGGTTCAGTAAATCCCTCATTAAAGCCGTCAATCTTTTTCAAAGAATGAAACAATTTTCTATATAGAACATTCATTTTTTCGTAGTCCATCTTGCCGCCGACAGAGGTTACATAGGAAGCATGGTTTATTAGCTCTATGGGGTAAAGTGTTTCAAAAAATCCCTCTGTATCTTTCGGGGTATAGCAACAAACGAACAATCCAATCTTCATGTGTAATAGCTGTTTTAGATTGCGTTTACAAAATTGCGTAATTTCTTTTTGGATTTTACCCATATACACAGAACCACCAATAAAAACAGCGTCATATTGAGACAGATTGATTTTATCTGCTTTTGCTGAAAGTATGTTTACTTCACCATGAAGATAAGTCTTTAGGATTTCTGCGCATTCTTTTGTACAGCCGTATTTTGTGGCGTACACGATTGCAGTTTTCATTAAATTGCCTCCTTACGGTAAATCATGTCAAACTGTTCTATATGTTTTCCCAATATTTCTTTTGCCTCTTTTTCCTTTTCAGCTATACCGTCATATTTATTGAGTAAAAGAAAAATTGGCGAAAAGAATTGTAATGCCATGACTTCGGGATTGGCTTGCCGCATGAAGCCTTGTTTAATCATTTCTTCAAATAGTTTAGCTTGATACGAAATAGCAGTATCAATATAAACTTCCCGATATATGCGGTCTATTTCCTCATTTTTGTATTTCTCAATGGAAAGCATTTTACGAAACTGTGAAGCATAGGGGTCTTTCAAGTAAAAATGAAAAATCTCACTACTAATTTTTTTCAAAACCTCGTTGCCACCCGTTGCGTATTCCCTTGCCATTTCTTGCAATTCGCCGTTAGGAAGCTGAAAAGAAGTAGCCGCATCCCTAAAACGTGATTGCATTGTGTCTACCAACGTATCAAAGATTTCTTGCTTGCTTTTGTAATGCTTGTATAAAGAGCTTTGCTTAATTCCGACTTCTGCCGCAATGTCACGCACTGTTACACCGTCATAGCCTTTATCAGCAAACAGCTTTAGTGATTCAAATAAAATGGTTTCTTTCGTATTTCTTTTCGCCATGCCAATACCTCACTTACATATAATCAAAACGAGTAGGAACAGAATTGTAAAGCCATATACGAGAACCCTCAATAAATGCAATTTGAACAATACTCACAACAGCAATAATGAAAAAAATATTTTGCCTGTATACCGGTTTGAAGATTGATATTATCCCAAGCACCCATATAATCACACTTGCCACCCAAAAGACAATGGATTGAATGCTGCTAACGGAAAACAGCCCCATTCCTACACTGCCATCAGTAGCATAGATAATAGAGTTGGAATACAGATCGCGGACGTTCGTAAAATACCACAACGTACCGTGAAGCAGGATAAAGAGTAGAATAATCATACCCCATTTTTGGATTGCCGCTCGGTTTAAATATCCCCATATTATATAGCCGAGATTTGCCCCCAGCAAAAGCGTACTGATAATTGCAACGCTGTTCCCAAAGTATAGTTTTAACATATTCTTAAACTCCTTTCTGTTTGGCTACCGTTTGTTCTCTTTTTATTTTAGCTACTTTTTGTTCGCCTGTCAAGTCCTTTGCAGAGCTTATAGAAAACTCTTTGCGGATATATGCTCTATTCATGTCAATAATATAAGTGCCGCTAATGCGATTCAGACAATAGCTATTTTCACTTTACGGCGGTCTTGATTTGTTCAAAACCGCCGTAAAAATCAGAACATGGGATAAAAGCTGCCGAACAGCGGCTTTTTTCTTTTGCCGTCGTCCGGCAGATTGGGGTTATATAGTTTCAGTTCTTTCGGAAAAAGCGTTCGCAGTGCCAATAAGGGGGTAGCCCCTTATCGGTGATTTCAATATAATCAGTTTTAGTCATACCGTACAAATAGTAATCGCAGTAGGTGTTTACCATTTTACCTTCACGGATAAGTCCCTCACGCTTGAAGCCTGCTTTTTCTAAAGTTTTATACGATGCAATATTTTGTACATGAACATCAGCCCATAAACGCTGTAATTCCGTTTCTTCAAAGCAGAAGATAGCTACTCTCGCCAGTGCTTCTGTCATAAGTCGGTTGCCTTGATAGGCAGGTGAAAGGCGAAATGCCACTTTTGCCATGCGGTCATTCTCAATGAGATATACCCACATATCGCCAATAACTTTATGATCCTGTTTGTGTACAACACCCCAATGAAAACTTTTCTTAGGTTTCTCCGGCTTTTGAAAAAGCAATTCTGGATTTAAGTCGTTTTTTCCTGGGCGTTTTCCCCAATACTGATAAATAGAACTGTCACCCAGCCATTCTTTCAAATCTGAAACATCTTCTTTTCGCAGAGGGCGCAGGATAAGTCGTTCCGTTTCAAGAACAGGTTTATCCTGAACAAAATCCTGTAATTTCATAAGCCGCCCCCTTAAAAGTTGAACACCTGTGCCCAATCAAAACAGCCGGACGCTTCTGTACTTTTCGGCCATCCGCTGCACCATGCGGGAACACCGGGCGTTTCAACCCTGTCAAAACTCGGCGTGTAGGGCTTGATGTCGAGTACGGGTGTATTATTGTTTGCGTCAATGAATGTAACACGAATCGTGCCATTGGTGAAATCAATACTGGTAATTTCAGACGTTGTTAATGCAATAGGGTTCGGACGTGCAGGAGATCGTGTCGCAAATACGCCCATGACTTCGGGTGCGCCTTTATAGGGCTGTTCTGTCTGTAATTCATTCCGGTCTGCGCCGTTGTCGCAATCGCTGAACCACCAAAGAACATTGATGTGGCTGAAGCCTTCTAAGGCTTGCAGTCCGGGAATGTACTCCGGCTCTAACTGAATAAATGTGCCGTTTTCATCATTTTTTACTTTACCAATGGCTTTTAATTGATAAGTCATATTTTTCCTCCTTGCTTTGTTGGTAAAACCAGTATAAGACCTCACATCATGTGAGATGCAACAGGGAAAAATGAAAAAATGCCCTGCATTTTTAGCAGGACATTTCAAAACCTGTACAATCATATGTGTTCCAGCGGTATTTGAAGTTCAATCAAATATTTTTCAGGATTATTCTCATTCCACGAGCCCCTATGCACGATTTGACGCATCGGGTTAGACATTTTGTATTCGCTGTTTTTCTGCAGCCATTCAGCAAAGGCAAGATAGGCTCCTTTTATATTTGCAAAATCGCCGTAGACCATTGTGCAAGCCATATATGGGACTGGTTCTGTCATACGAAAACAAAATGGATCTTTTGCCGTTCCCATTTTCTTTACCGGAGCGCATAGCTCAATATCAACATCTGTCTCCCGAAATTCTGTATCGTGATAAATGGAAAATGTATTGCTCGCTATTCCTATTTTTTGCGCACCGGTAAAAGCAGAAAGTTCTTCCCATAAGTCGCCCTCGGAATAGTAGTTTGGTACAACTTTCCGCAAGGATAGCACCTGATACGCAGGGATTGACTTAACGGAGATGTTATAGTGCAGTTCTCCTTTGCCACCCTGTATTTCACTTTTTGCAAGTTCAATCTTCCGCAGTTTTTCCCGTTCGGCCTGTATTGCATTTTCTATCTCTATGTGCTTTTTGTCGAGCTGCGCAAGGAGTGATTGCTCGTCCATCGTCAGGGCAAGCGCGATTTCTGAAACATTCAGCCCGCTATCCCGCAAATACAGGATTTTATTTAGATGTGGTATTTGCTCCACTGAATAAAGTCGGTGTCCCGTCCACTTGTCAACCTCTGCTGGTTTCAGAATGCCCACCTCGTCATAATAGCGGAGCATACGAATAGATACCTGTGTCAGCTTTGAAAATTCTCCTATCCGAAACATTGTTTCACCACCTACTCTAACTATATTTGTACTTTTATCTCATTACAGCTTTATATGTTACTTGCTACATCCTTATTGTACCGTCTTTCGTTCAGTCTATCAATGTTGTTCATGGTATAAGAACTTTTTCCTAGTCACCACAAAATGGCAAGCAATGCAATCTTCCGTAAGATTGCGTATTTAGCAGGATTTCCGTTCCCGGAATTCCTGCTAAATGCTTGTTGGTGACACGTCCCCAAACCCCTGAGATCATCACCTGCGGTGATGGCTGCGCGTTCCGTTGGAACGCTTGATTATAGGTTGCCGCCTCCAAATAAAAGGACAGCAATACCCGTTTTCGATTTGCAATGAGAAGATGGATGGCATCAAATTCTTTCGCTGTCAACTTGAACCCATAACGGGCAATACCGCCCACTACTTTCTAATATGGGATTTTTATAATGACCTGTGCGCCGTTTGTTATATCAGAATTTTCCAATATAAGCTGCCCGTTATGATACCTGGTAATGCAGCTTGTAATATAAAGCCCCATGCCAAAATGCAGGTTAGAAGTCCGGCTATGGTCACTCATGAAAAATTGCTCGTGTGCATGATGCAGGGCTTCCGGTGTAAAACCGTTGCCCTCGTCCGTTATGGAGATTTGCAGAAAATTGTCTGCCTTTTTCGTTACTATATAGATGGTTCCTTTTGTGGGAGAGTAGTCTAGCGCATTGGCAATTACGTTCATAATCGCCCGTTCCAGCAGCATTTTATCCGCCTTAAAAACACCTAAATCTATGCCGGTTTCCATGTGTAAGGAAATTCCTTTCGTAAGACACATAGAGCTTGCCCGGTCTTCTATCAGCTCCATATAATCAGCCATATCAAATTTTTCTAAATTAAGCTGATACCCGGAGGCAGTCCGGGATATATCTATTAGCGTCCTAATATAAACGCCTATCTGTTCGGAACTTTCTGTAATATACCCAGCATATAACCGCTGCTCGTCGTCAAGTTCCGTTTCACTTATCAGATCGATATTTCCTTGAATGACAGTCAACGGTGTTTTTAAGTCATGAGCAAGCGCCGCGATTTGTTCCCTTTGCAATCGCTCTGCGTCCCATTGTTTTTCTAAAGATGATTTCAGATTGTTTTTCATATCGGAAAAAGAACAAAGTACATCTTCAAATTCTTTGATTTTGGAGTGTCCCACTTCAAAATCAAGATTTTGCCGCGCAACCTGTTCTGTTGCTTCAAAAAGCGGGGAAAGCTGCACCCGTAGATTTTTTGCAAATTTTGCCGTTAAGATTATGCACACCATCATACAGTTTATGGCAATGAGAATATACAGTAGGATTTCCGGCGATGGGAAATGCTCATAAAGCCATTCGTTGGTAAACTGCGAACCGACATAGTATTGAAGCACCACATATTCGTTTTCACGGGTAACAAATAAGTACTGCTTGTCCGGATTTTGATTTGCCCTCCCCGATATGGCATATTCCATAGCCGAGTCCAAATCTTCACCCTCTAAGGACGTTTTTACTACCCGATAATTCTTATCCAGCACCAGATACCTGCACCCCATAGGAATCTGAACGTCTGCCAGATCCGGCGTGGCAGCGATAACCGGGGCGAGGTTTTTTACGCTGCTTTCCATATAATTGGCATAAGTAATAAAGCCCATATTTGTTCCGGCTAAAATAAGGCCGAAGGGGACGACTATCGCCCCCAACAGTCCCACAAGCAGCATACATAAAAATTTCCAGAAAGACGCTTTCAATGATGTTGTTTTCTTCATTCCCATTTATACCCAATCCCCCAGACTGTCACAATCGGCAGAATATCCCACTTACTTAATTTCGCCCGAATATTTTTGATATGAGTGGAAATGGTGGAATTATCACTGTCGCCCTCTAAGCTAAAAACCGCTTCGTAAATCTGTTCCTTTGAAAATACCTGCCCTTTATTCCGGGCAAGGTATTCACAAATCAGGTATTCGCTTTTGGTCAGGGGAACAGGGGTATTATCTACCCGTAATTCCTTTGCAGATAAATCTATTTTTATCCTGTCAAAAGCAAGGGCCGTATGCCGTTCCCTGTGTTCGCGGCGTAAGTGGGCGTTTACCCTTGCCCTGAGTTCTGCAATGCGGAAAGGTTTTGTCAGATAGTCGTCTGCGCCCAGACCCAGCCCAAATGTAATATCATTTTCCATTGTCTTTGCGGTTAGAAAGAGAATCGGACAGTCCACAAGGGAACGGATTTTATCACAATAGGAAAAGCCGTCTATATCCGGCATCATAATATCCAGTATAATCAAGTCGTACCTATTCAGTTTATCAAGTGGCACCTGTGCAGCAGACGTATAGATGGTAACGAGATGTCCGTCTTTTTGCAGCCCGTTTTTGACAAGTTCTAAAATAGACTGTTCATCATCAACCATAAGGATTGCTGCCATATTGTCGCCTCCTTTCGTTGTTCTTCTCAGTATAGCATAATCTTTAAGGGCAGAAAAACCATCATTGCCGCTTGGCGATATGATAGATGTTATTTACCTTGACTGCAACCGCTTCGGTTGTATCGGTTCCATAAATCTCATAAACATCTGTGTAAAACCATTGCTCCCGCCCCTGCCCGGCATTCTCCCCGTTCCAGTCAATCTTGTTCAAATCCTCCTTTGAAAAAGGGATTTTTGTTTCGGTATCGAATGTAACGCTTTCTGCGAGAATATCAATATATCTGCCTAAGTCATCATTTGATACCACGTCAGACGTTACTTGATAAACCGTCCCGTCACAAAGAAGCTGCGTAGCATTTGCCGGGTTGACTTCAAAGCTGCCGTTTATAGATTGTTTCGTTTCTTTAAAGTCAAAGACAATATCCGTGTCTTTCAGTTTTTCATGTGTAATAGCTTTGTGGTATTCTCCATTTACATCTACAATCAGATAGGTGTCGGCATTGGGAGCTGCATACACATTCAAGAAAGGGATAATATAAGCGGCTTCCGGGGCTTTTTCCGCTAAATCTGCCAACGTGTGAAAGGTGGCAGATTCCACATTTTCTTGAAGCAACACTTTTCCCGCTTCATCTATGGCGGTAAGCTGCCGGATATATCCAACCCATTCCCCAAGCCCGCTGTTAGATACGGTGTCCTCTAAAATGATATAGTCATTTCCCTTATAGGAAAATTGCGTCACGTTCTCTGCATTCAGATAGCATTGCTCCTTGTTACTGGAATATTCCTTGATTTTGTCCTGTAAAGAACAGCCTGCAAGAGAAAAGCAAACAGCAAAAGCGGCCAGTAATGCCATCATCATTTTTCCACATTTATTCATAATTTTTCCGTCCTTCCCAATGAGAAAACCATAATAAAGTCACCAGTAAGCTGCCTATTGTCAGCACAGCAATCCATACCCATTCTGTTCCATGAGCGAAAAACTGATGATTCAAAATATCGCGCACCCAGTTCATAGACCATGCAAAGGGGATATACCGGGCTACGCCATTCAGCTCAATATTGCTATACAAAATACATTGCATACTTTCAAACACGCCCCAAAACAGTGAGATACCCAGGCCAAATTTAAGGCTGAGAAACAGGTGCAAAACATAAATAATCAAATTACAGAACGCGATTCCCGCGGCCGCCCTGGTTAATGTGCCAGGCTGCACTGTATCAGCTATTCCCAAGAATTGTATTCCAAATACGAATAGCAGGAACAGACAGGATAACGAGGTGATCCCCGCGCCATAAAGATAAGCTAATTTTGCAAGTATCATCTTGCGCCGGTTTGGTACGGCAAGCAATGGCTGGAAATGGGAAGCCTTTTCTTCTAATGTAATATTCAAGCCAACAATAACGCTGATCAACAAAGGAAAAACCGCTGCTGTGAGTTCCAATATCATTTTTAGTTTTTTACCGTCTGCTGTGCTGCCATACAGAAAATAGTAAACAACAAACAGCAACGCTCCCATAACAGGTATACATAAATGAATGATCCTAAATGGCGTATGCTTTGTTTTGACCAACTCGGAATGAACTGCACCAAGAAAGCCCATTTCGTTACCTCCTTTTTGAAAAATCTTTTGCGTCCACGAAAGACAAAACAAAAAACAGGAATATTGACAACGCGAGGGAAATCAGAATAGTTATAGAAAATCCAGTATTTCCCGCAAAGGTTCCCCTAAGTTCAATTCCCATAAGAGGCTCTGCCAATTTTGCCGCATAGCAATAAGGTACTAACCACCAGACCGCCGTATTCCCTAATAAGATAGGGATAAATATACCAAGTATAGTATTTACTATGATTGGTACAAACAATCCTGTTTTGCGAGCAAGATATAAACACAACGGAATCTGCCATACAGATGCAAGGATAATTGCTATACTGCCCGCTATGCTTTGTGGAACGGAATATACTGCCGTTGCTGGGGAAATAACACTGCTGACAGAGATAAGTATTGCTAAAAATATCCCTGCGACAAGTAACTTTTCAATCAGAATAATCCCCTTTGCCAGTTCAAATTTTGAAAGATTCACAGGCATAGAATATACGGAATAGTATTTACCTGCGTTTTCTTCTTTCCGGTGTGACAGCGAACATAAAATTGCGATTGCCCCCGGAAGCAGGAAAGCATACCACCAGTAAAGAGTCATGTACTGAAAACCATAAAAACCGCCGATAAGCCATGCAAAGATAGCTGTGAGAAAAGGAATGATAAAAATCAATTTGTTTGATATTGTCCTTTTGAATTTTAAATGCTCTGATTTTAAGTAGTTCATACCTTAACCCTCCCTGTGATTGCTCTTTACAACATCCATAAAAAGCTGTTCCAGATTTTCATTCGCATTTAGTTTCCCCTCATATCCTAAAATACCGCCCGCAATAATGCCAATATGGTCGGCTGTCTGCTGCACTTCCGAAAGAATGTGACTGGACAAAATAACGGTAATGCCTTTTGTGGGGAAGGAACGGATCAGCTCCCTGAGTTCTTCAATTCCCACTGGGTCAAGACCGTTTGTAGGCTCGTCAAGAATGAGCAGCTTCGGATGATTCAGTAATGCAATCGCAATTCCAAGCCGCTGCTTCATGCCAAGAGAAAACTGCCCGACCCGTTTCCTGCCGGTATTTGTGAGCTGGACAATTTGCAATACCTCGTTAATTCGTGCATTGTCCAGGCCGAGCAATGTAGTTCTGACTTTGAGATTTTCGTATGCAGTCAGATTTTCGTAAAGCGGGGGCATCTCAATCCAGAGGTCAATCGTTTTCAAAATCATATCCATAATAATCAAGTCCTTTCTTTGATTTTACGGATAGCATACCGGGCAATTTTGAAGATTCCATAAAGATTTTCTACTTTTCTTAAAATACACAAATGAATTTGGAATACTATTATTGTCGTGTCTTATCTCGATTCTGCTCAATGGTAGATACATTCAACAAGTAATCCACATTCGCCCGGACATTATAGAGTTCTTTCATATCAGCTCTGGCCTGTTTGTAAGAAGAATAGGCTTTCCGTTTCTGTTCCAGAAGTCCGGCATATTCTTCCCGCAGAGATTTGACGGAGGGCAGCTTTGTGATCCCCAGTTCGTCAAAGCGTTTCTTCGCCGCCTGGTGCAGAAGGATTTCCGTCTCATGCGCCGCACGGAATTTTTTGCTGTACCCGGCTTTCCGGTACTCCACATAGACCGCCCGCGTCTTGGCATAATTTACGATCTGTTTCTGCAGCTCCCCGTTGGCGGCCATCTGTAATTCCAGTTCCTTGATCTGTACCGACAACGCATTGAAGCTGGCGGTAGCGGCATCTGATTTTTTCTGCAAATCCTCATAGCTCATATCGCCATGCTCTTTGAGCCAGATCACCGCCTGGGAAAGCTGTTTTAAGTTGAACACCTTCGCCCAGCGTTCATACCCCGGCCCTTTGCCGGAACGGACCGCCGCCTCAATGTCCACCAGCAGACCAACTTTGGAAACCGGCTTTTGGTGAGAGGTGCGGCGCGGCTTCACCGTCCGGGTGCCGGCGATCCGTTCTTTGATGGCCTGCTCAGTATAGTCGCCCTTTAGCGTGTCACACCGGGTATATCTATCTTCCGGTGAAAGGCGAAAACGAAGGTACTTTCGCTCCCGGTTGACCTCAACACCAGCCGCCTCCAGCTTTTTCAAAAGTTCTTCAAAGTCTTTCGGCTTTTCTTCCAGGGCAGCGTCAATAGCCCAGCGTAGCTGCTCCTGGTGGGAAGGCTGTTTCTGACTTCCCATCCAGGTGCCGTAATGGTTCCGGCTGGGCTTCGGATTCTTCACAATGGAAAGCCCATGCTCCAGGCAGAGCTTGTCATTCATGCGCCGGATCGCCCAGGTGGAACCCCAGAAGTTGCGGAATTTTTTCTGACAATCCAGCGTAGTAGAGTTTATGATAATGTGATTATGGACATGGTGTTTATCCACATGGGTGCAGACAACAAAAGCATGGTTTTCCTTCGTCAGTTTTAGTGCCAGCTCCCGCCCGATCTGGTTCGCTTCTTCCGGCGTGACCTCGCCGGGCTTGAACGCCTGCCGGAGATGGTAGGCAATCACATCATCCGCGCCCCGGTTACGTCCGGTCAGGTTCGCATACTGCCGTTTGGATAAAAGAAACTCCGCATCGGCGGTCCGGGTGTCACACTCATAACCATAAATGAATTTTCCAAAATCGGTTTTCTGCGGATTCTCTACGTAGTCAATGATGTCTGCAATCGCCGTGGAAACATCCCGGCCTTTCCCAACGTGCAGCGGCATGAGCCGTGTGGTCGCCATCCCATCACCCCCTTACTGTAAAACTGGCTTTGTTATCGTGCCTGTTCTTTTTTCATTTTCGGTTTATCACTATGCGCCGCCTGCTGCCCAGCGCTTTTGCTCATGTGAGATAAAGAAGAAAAAGAAGTGTAAAAAATTTTGCCGTTCCCTATCCGGCTGACTGCCGGACAGGGAACGGCTTTATGCGTCGGGCAATTCTACCTTGACGATGAAAGAACAATAAATTTCGATTTCCTGTCTGCGGAACTTCCTTACCCGGCGTTTCCCGTCCAGTGCTTCCGATTCGTAAATTACGATTTTCTCCACAAACTCCCGTAACAGGGTAGGGGTGAGTTCTTCAAAGCTGGTGTACTTGCATACCACTTTCATAAACTTTTCAGCGTTTACCGTGGCTTCCAGTGTCCGTGAAAGTTCGCCCTGCAGAACGGCGGCTTTCTCTTTCAGTTCCTTTTCACCGACCACTAATTTGATAGCGATTGTAGACTATTTTCCCAATTATCGAAAAGATAATAGCCATAGCAAAATACACAATCGGTGCTATTTGATAACTTAGCATAGCCCTCTCACCTAACAGAAACATGGAATAACGAAATGCTCCATTTAATGAAACAAGATTACTCGGAAGCATATACCATATTTCAGAAAGAATTTTGAGGTTTGCAGGCATTTCCATAATAAACATTGTTAAAATTAGAATACCTGCAATGATACCAATGGTGCCAACGCTATTTTTTGTAAGTTCTGATAATGCCATTGTAAATACACTGACTAATATAGCACCAGCAAAGGACAATCCAATTAAAATCATAACGGCTTGCCCAAGTGTCAGATTAAAAGGACGCATTAAAACAAACTGCAATATCGTATTGTAGCCGTCAAATCCATATAAAAAAGCTATGATTCCAAACATCAGCAAAGAAAGTATAAGAGTAAATGCAATGCCAACTGTCAATCCTGCCATAAGTTTTGCAAAATACAACCGTTTCTTTCCAAAGCGACTGCATAAAATTATCTGGTCTGTTTTTCTGGTATGCTCCACTGTGAATACTGTTGAAAGACATATTGCAATAAACATGATTTCCATACAAGCAAGCACTTTCATTATGCTCGCCATTTGCCGCCAACCATCAAAATATCCTTGATAAAAAAGCTGCTCATTATACGAAATATTTTCTTCCCGTCCTGCCAGTGCATTGGCTTCCAACTTTGTATTTAACATAGCGTAAAAAGTATCACTATCACAGTTTAATATTTCTGCACTGGCATTTGTTTCTAAAACAGTTCCAATAAAATTATAAATATCCAAATATGGAAGTGCTTTTTTATAATCGCCGTCTACGATAAATTCTTCATAAGCAGGCTGCATTTCGTCCAGTAGTTTTTGTTCGATTTTCCTGCCGGCAATTTGTTCGGCTGCTTCTCGTTCAGCTCTATTCATTTCCAATCCACTCAATGAAACTGTAGAATACTCCCTGCTTTGCGGGAGAACAGCACTTGCCAAACCCCAAAGGAGAAGTGCCATCAACAAAATACCACCAGTAATCCAGAGAATTTTTCTGTTTATGATTTTTCGCAACTCAAATTTGTATAGTGTAAACATACTCACTCCTCCTTAAATTCCTCAAGATAAAATTCCTCTAAATTATCAATTTCATCAGCAGAGCCATTATATATAATTTGCCCTGCTTTCATCATAAGCACTGTATCTGCAATATGCTCAATATCAGAAACAATATGAGTAGACAATAGTACAATGCTGTTTTGCCCCAAATTTTTAATCAAGTTCCGAAACCGAACACGCTCTTTGGGGTCTAACCCTGCGGTTGGCTCATCTAAGACAATAATTTTGGGATCATTCAAAAGTGCTTGTGCAATACCAAGCCTTTGTTTCATACCACCGGAGTAGGTGGAAATTTTCTTTTTTGCAGCATCAGATAAACTTACCAACTCCAAGAGTGCTTTGGATTTCCGTTTTGCTTCTGACTTTGTAAGTCCTTTCAGAGAAGCCATGTATAGCAAAAAATCCAGTCCACTAAATTCGGGGTAATATCCAAAATCCTGCGGAAGATAACCAAGTTCAGCTCGGTATTCCTCCGATGATACATCAAGATTATCAAAAGTGATTGTACCGCTTGTAGGCTTCAACACGCCACATAACATACGCATGAAAGTAGTTTTTCCTGCGCCATTTGCTCCAAGCAGACCATAGACACCATTTTTCAGTTGTAAACTTATCCTATCAACAGCAATCTTGTCCTGATACTGTTTTGTCAATCTGTCAATGCAAAGTTCCATATAAATCCCTCCGTTTTCCTAAAAGTTTGATATAGTTCCCGGATGATAGATCCAAGCAGAAGCAATGTTGCTATTACCCACCAAACCAGATAATTAGTCTGATAAAGGAAATCTGCCAGATAGCGGAGTGCTATATTTGTTCCACTGACCAGGACGGCTACCGCCATGCACCAAGAAACCGCTTCTTTGCTTTGGGAATGGCGCACAAGGTACAAGCTAATGTTAGTTGTCAGCAGATACGGAACAAATAAATAAACCCCTGTTTGCAGGAGTGAAGTCCCACTAACCAGATAGCAAACTACAATCAAGATAGCAAAGATGAAAAAATCAAGAATTCCCAAAATACTTAATTTTGCTAACATCACACTCTTTAGGGAAAAGCGAGATGACATCTCCAATTCGTTCATTCCATAAATTTTTGATTTTGTGCTTTCAGTTATAAGAAGTAAGGCTAAAAAGGGAATAAATGAAGATACAATCCATATCGTATCTTCGCCGACAAACCAAGCCCCACCTATTGCTGGCAACAGTATTAGCAAAGAAAGAAGCCATACACTTGTCTTAATAAACGAAATCTGCCTCAACACAAACGCTTTTGTGCTTATGCGCTGACGAGGTAACGAACGAAGAAACTGTGATTTATTACTTGGGACAGGAAACTCAAATACTTTTGCTATCTCGTTTTTCAGTTTTTTATTCATTTGAAAATCCTCCTTTCTGCAATTCTGACTTCAAAAATTTTAATATCCTTGCATTTTTACGATATACTGCAAATCTGGAAAGTCCAGTGATTTTGCATATAGAGGATATAGGTACTTCATTCGCATACCGCAACAGCAAAAATTCTTGTTCATCTTTTGGAAGCTGCTCTACAACCCCCCTCACTGTGATATTGTTTATCCAATCGTCTGACGGGTCATAACTTGTATGCTCGTCTATTTCAACTGTAGTTTCTCTCTCACTTCTTCGATACTCATCGATACATAAATTGCGGGCAATCGTATAGAGATATGGAAGTTCCTTGTCGCCATCAAGACTTAACTCTTTATTAAAAAAACGCAAAAATGCTTCTTGTGTTATATCTTCTGCTATCTGGGTATTATGGAGCCTGAAATAGCAGTATCGGTATATTCTGTCATATTGTTTTTCTAAGTCCATGCGCCTTCCCGAAACCTCCTTTCACTATGTATAACGGTTTGATCAACTTAAATGTGCGGCTGCTGCGAAAAAATTATAACTTTTTTTATTGATGCGGAATAGTGAGTTACTGTCTATCAATTATTAGTATTATTTTACCGCACACGAGCATTTATCCAGACTGTCACGGACAGAAGGTTTCTCCTGTGCCAACGCATACTCCCGTCTTGCCTGCGTGAGAAATAAATCCATCAGTCCTGTATGGCTGCGGTCCACAACAAAGGAAACATTCCGGTCATATCCGAAACCATCCTTATCCTCACAGACCGGGATTGTCTGCGCCCACGCTTTGTTATCACGGGAAATCCGCCCGTCATAATCTTTCTGTCGGACCGTGTTGGCAAGGACATAGAAAATCCGGCCAGGATCAAATTGCTGTAAGACCTGCTGCACACATGCGGGGCCTAAACGGTTGTCCCGGTAGTTGTCCGCAATGGCCTGTTCGATTGCCTCCTTACACGCAATGTTTGCCTTGTGGGAAGCGCGGTACTGATCCAGTTCCCCATGCTCATGCGCATAGGTGGCAGAATGAAAATAAATTGGCGTTGTATCTTTCAATCAAATTCCTCCCGCGATCACCAGCCATGAAAGCCCCGGCCAGAACCCGGCTGCAAAGAACAGCGCCAGCGCCGCCAGAAATACGATCCCTGATAAAATCCCCAGCACAGCGCCGGAGAGCACCACAAGGAATTTGCATACAAGATAAAGAATCCCCGTAACCAGTACAAAGGGAAGTGCCAGCAATTTACCAATCAGACGCATACGCCCGCCTCCTTTCCTTTTCCATGTCCGTTTTTCAGGACAATCAGGTATGCCCGAAGGGTGTTTCAAAGAGAAATATATTTGCCCCTCTATCAAAATTCTACCGTACCGGTTTCCGGAAAGCAACGGTGTTTTTTCCTGTTTACGAAATGTTCGCAAATCCCCGTAGCAGCTTATCCATGCCATCCCACAAACTGTCCAGGCGGGTGCGCAGATCGTCCATGTCGGCAGCGTAAATACTGCCGGTCTCATTGGCGCGTCTGGCGTACTGGTTTAAGTTATTGGAGCAGATACGCAGGAGCCGTATCATTTCCTGAATGTCGCTCATATCCAGATGGATGATATAACCGTCCACCGCCATCTTGCGTAGATACGCGGAGAGGTTGGTAATGCCGAGCTCCGCCATGCGCCCCTTTACCAGCTCCGCCTCCTGTTCAGACATGACGAATTCCACCCGGACGGATTTTTTGTCATGCCCGGCCTTCATCGTTCCGGCTCCTTTTTATATGAGGGCGGTTTAGGGGTGGAGGCTGCTGCCGTCTTTGCCTTTTCCAATTTTCCCCGCATGGTGTCTTTTTTCAGGCTGTCCATATATTCCTGAATATTGCCGGGCTTTGCATGGTAATCCCGCTTAACGTGCTCCCGCCGCAGGATTGTTTGTAATTCCCGCTCACTTTCCGGCAGCCAGGTCACGCATTTGGAAGTTCCATGCTCTGCCTTAAACATGTTAATCTGCTGCATATAAGAATCATAGGGGAATACCGCCTGTGTACCATCCTGGAACAATACCGGTACTTTTTCAATCGCACAGGAAAGCAGCTTGACCCGTTCCACATGGGCGTGATAATCGAGAGGCCAGATACAGCCGGTGACTTTCCCGTCCTGTATGCCATCCAGCCGGATTGCATACGCCAGAATAGAATCTTTCGTCTGCTCATGGTAAAACCGCCACACCTTATTTTCGTGGCTGTCCTGCAGGTAAACATCCCTTTCCCATAAACAGTAAGTGCCGCAGGTCCTGGACATCCATAAGAGCTGTTCATTCTCCCCATTTCTGCAAGCCGCAAGATTTTGTATCAGCTCTTTGTCAATATCAAAATCGTCCTTATAATGCTGTGTGTGCAGCTCTACAACTTTCCCTAAAAAGCCCAGTACGTCCACGCCCTCGAATTTTACCGCCGCCATCAGCGTTCCCTTTCTGGCGCAGAAAGGGCAATCTGCCTGGCCTCATGTTCCGGACGGTCTGCTTTCAGCTTTTCCATGAGAGAGGTTTTTTCCTCCGGCAACGTCTCTGGGGCAAGCTCCTGGATTTCCTCATACGTCTGTCCGTCTGTCAGGTCAGGGCGCACAGGCGGTTCATTGTTGAGCCTGCCATCCAGCATATTATAGTTTCCGGTCTGTCCTTCCTCGTAGAGTTCCGCATTGCGCAGATAGCTCTCCGGCGGCTGGAAGGGCTGCCCGGCGAACAGGATTTCCCGGCTCGGTGTAAACTGTGAGAGCACGCCGTCCCGAAGCCTTGCAAATTCCTCATACTGGCGCAGGGTAAGGCCGCGCTCCAGCATTTCCGCCTGGGTATGCGCCCAGCCCTCCCCATAGAGAAAATAGTACATGTCCGGCTGGTCGCAGACAAAGCACAGGGAGCCGTCCTGATTGTCATAATAAGACGCCTGCATATCCTGATAGTGGCAGCGTTCCTCGCGCCCCAGGTACACCCGGTTATCCGCGCCCAGCATGGCGACCATGCCCGCATAGTTGCTGTGGACCGCAGAGCGGATTTCCATCAAGGGGTCCGCCTCCGGCATGGCCTGTCTGCCGGGAATCTCGTTCTGCTTTTCTGCCGCGTCATTTTTCGGTGTCACTTCCTCATGGACACGGGCATCCAAATCCTGCTGCACCTGTGCGGAAGTCTTTCTGACGGCGCCCGGCTCCGGTTCTTTCTCCTGTGCGTAATAATGGACATTAGCGGTGGTCTTGCTGTTCATTTCCCTGGCGTAAGCCTCCGCAGCCTCGCGGGTGTCAAATTCCAAAGGTTTTCCATCCTCCTTGCACCACGCCTCGGCATGGCCGAAGATGGAAGCGCCGCTGCGCACCACCCATACGCCGTAGGTTGTTTCTTTTCCCATTCTGATCCTCCTTATCGTTCCTGCTGTTTTGACAGTTTCTGCTTTTGGGGCGTCTCCGTGTGCTTTGCGTCTTTTATCTGCTGTCGAAGGGAAGGCCTGTGCTCCGGCTCCGCTTCGGAATCCGTGATATTGACATACTCGCCAATGATACAAAGCGCCTCCCCGTAACTGCCGCAAGCAAACACCCGGTCCTTCATTTCCTTTGCCTGATCCTTCAGGTCATGCTCCCGCAGGGTCCGGGCAGCAATTCCCACCAGGTTGAAGATATTGCCGTCCTGGCCGATCAGCGCACAATCCGGTTTTTCCGGCTCCGGCGAAGGCTCCCCGATAAAGCCGCCCAGACGGTTCGGCACAAAATCGGACAGCCAGGTGCCGCCGAAAGTATCATGGGTCTGCAATCGCCACATGGCAAGTTTCCCAATGTCCAGCTTTACATCCTCGAAAGGGTAGAGCAGACAGGTAAGCTCTCCATACTGGAAAGTGGAAACATTCTCAAATTTACTGCCGTCCTTCAAAATTCCTGCCTCGGTGAACATCTCATTGATCCCGTCCACCCATTCCTTCAAATCCCCGCCGCAGCCCTGCAGGATCAGGCCGTCTTTGCCCTCCATGTGCCGCAGGTCATCGGTTGTAATCGTATTGATATTCAAATAAACCGCCTCCTATCGTTCCTGTTGATGATTGGTTTTCTGCCGGCTGGCTTTTGCCTCCGGCTGTTTCTTTAGTTGCCTGCGGACAGAGGGTTTCTGCCCCGGTTCCCGCATATCCGTGAAAATATCGGATAACGGCTGCTCCCAGCTTTCCCCGAAGCCCCGGACCACCGTGCCCGCCAGCGCACCGTTTTCCTGAAACATTTTCAGTGTGTCAAAAGCCCGGTCAAACAGCATGATATTTCTCTTATCCACACAAGGGGCAAAGTGGATCACCCCTTTTGGATAGCCCCCGCCAGTGCCGATCCAGCCCCGGGCAAAATCGTCATAGCCTTTTGTGATCCCGGCATCGGCCAGTTCGTTGGCATGGCTGGAAATCAATGTACTTGTAGCTGCATACTGATAACCTAAGACCAATATGCCTGTTTTCGGGTTATACATAAAGCGCCGGTTATCAATCTGCTGTATATCAATCACCTGCCTCCTGGTATCAATCCGCATAAGCTCTTTTGTAATCGCTGTCTTTTCTATCCGCATCCCTCCCGTCCATTTATTTGTCCGCAGCTTAGACCCGTTTCGGGGCGTCAGAGTATTCTTATACAGCCGCCCCTCAAACCGGGTCCCGAAAGCCTTGAAAAGTAAGCCTCTTTTTGGTTAAGTTGCGGACATATTACCCCTGATTTTGTCTGCTCCGGCGCTTGCGTTCCCGCTCGGATTTCCGTCTGGCAAAGGCACGGCAGGAATCCGAACAATAGGCCTGGCTGGTGGTAGGCAGATAGGCTTTCCCACAGACCGGGCATGTTTTCTGTTTCAGGGAAGTGTCCTCGCCGGTAATGGCAGATTCCAGCGCCGGGTCCACCGGCAGCACCGCCTCCTGAAAGTACCGGCAGAAAGAGCCGGCCCACCATTTATGCAGCATATAACAGGGGCAGTCTAAGGGGAGGCAGAGCCTATCCTGATTGTCATGGTTGGCGCAAAGGTCTGTTACCAGCCTTCGGACCCTTGCCCGTTCCTGCCTGGTTAATTCCCATGAGGGCTGCCCGTTCATTTCCGCCTGCCTTTCTTAGCCGGAAATTCCAGCTTGAAATTCACATATCTGCCGCCTGTATCATCCAGCAGCACCACGGCGTCATAGGTCTTTCCCGTCTTTTCGCTGTAAAGCCCGGACATGGAAACGCGGCCCTCTTTCAGAAGGGCCGCCGCCACAGATTTAGTTATGGATTTTTTCTTGCCGGAAAAGAATTTATTGTCTTTCCACAGCGCAAAGGCACAGTCTCGGTTATCACAAAAGAAGCCTTTTTTGCCCTCATATACGGTTCCGCCGCAGCGGGGGCAGGTGCCGACAGCCTCACCTCCGTCTCTTTTTGCATTCGGGAACAGGCTGGCAAAGCGTTCCTCCGGGGCGGTATGTTCTTTTACCAGCGTCCGGCTCATATCCGCAATCTGCCCCATAAAGGAATCTGCAGCCAGCTCACCGCGTTCCACTTGCTTCAACATGGATTCCCATTCTGCGGTGAGCGTAGGCGATTTGATATTGTCCGGCAGCACCAGGATCAGGTTCGTACCTTTTTCCGTAGGGATAAGCTGCTTTTTCTTCCGCTGCACAAATCCGGCAGAGACCAGTTTTTCCAGTGTGGCTGCACGGGTGGCCGGGGTGCCTAATCCCTTGCGCTCGGCATCCTCCGGCATATCCCCGGCACCGGCGGTCTCCATAGCCGCCAGAAGGGAATCCTCCGTATAATGCTTCGGCGGTGATGTTTTGCCCTCCCGGACACTGGCAGAGGCCGTTTCAAATATCTGCCCCTCCTGCAGCATGGGGAGGGGGATATCCGTATTCTCGTCATCCTCCGGCTTGGATTCTTTCAATCCCATGCGGTAGAGGCGTTCCACTTCCTTCCATCCGGCCTGCAATATGGTTTTTCCTTTTGCCGTGAAGGAATGACCCCGGCAGTCCAGAACCGCCGTCACCGCCTCGAACCGGTGCGCCTGGGCCGTGGCAGAGAGCAGCCTTGCGGCGATCAGCGTCAGGACATCCCGCTCCCCGGAAGGGAGCTCCGATAAATCCATCCGGGCAATCTCCACCGTAGGGATAATCGCGTGATGGTCGGTGACTTTGCTGCCGTCCGTTACACGGCCAATATCCGGTTCCCCGGCGCAGCCTTTCCCAAATGGCATATGTTCCCGCAACCAGAGAACCAGGGAAGCGGCGGTTGCCTGCATATCCTCGGTCAGATACTGGCTGTCCGTCCGCGGGTAGGTCGCCAGCTTTTTCTCATAAAGAGACTGCACATAGTCAAGGGTCTGCTGGGCCGTATAGCCATAGATACGGTTACATTCCCGCTGCAAGGTTGTCAGGTCATACAGGCGGGGCGGCTGTACGGTCTTGACCTGCTTCTCCACAGACCGCACCGAAGCGGCCTGTCCGTCACAGTCCATACGGATTTTTTCAACTTCATTTTTCCCGGACAGCTTTTCGCCGGAGGCAGTAAAGCCGCCGCAGGTGATCTCCGGCACATAGAAGGGCTTGCTCGTAAATGCTTGAATATCCGCCTCCCGCTGTACCAGAAGGGCCAGCGTGGGTGACATGACGCGCCCCACATTGAGCGTGACGCCATACAGGACAGAGAAAAGTCGGGTGGCGTTAATGCCGATCAGCCAGTCAGCTCCGGCACGGCAGACCGCCGCATCATAGAGCTTATCGTAATCACTGCCAGGGCGCAGGTGTTCAAACCCGTCACGGATCGCCGCATCCTCCATACTGGAAATCCAGAGGCGTTCCATCGGTTTCTTACATCCGGCGTGCTCATAGACCAGACGGAAGATCAGTTCACCCTCACGCCCGGCGTCGGTAGCGCATACCACGGAATCCACCCGTTTGTCTTTCATCAGCCGGCAAAGAAGGTCAAGCTGCTTTTTCTTATCCTTCGGCACCTCGTATTTCCATTCTTCCGGCAGAATCGGCAGATCACCATAACGCCATCTGGCATACTGTTCCCCATAAGCCTCTGGCTGCGCCAGTTCCAGAAGGTGCCCCACGCACCAGCTCACCAGATACTCGCCGCCCTCCAGGTAGCCGTCTTTTTTCTCATTTGCACCCAGGACCGCCGCCAGAGACATGGCGACAGAGGGCTTTTCCGCAATCACTAACTTCAATGTTCAGACCTCCTTTGCATATCTTCAAATTCTTTATCCGCCTGCTTTCCTGTCTGCAAAAAACACATTAGCACAACGCCGGCAGACATTCCTCCGGTGAATGTAAGAAAGTGTGTAATCATGTTCCACATAAAAATCGCCTCCTTATTAAGTCTGGTTATTAAAAAACGCAAAGGCTTTCAACACCTTTGCGTTTTGTTACAAAGAAAAAGCACCACCAAAAATATGTGGTGCAGTTTCAAAGATATTTAATTGGGGAAGGGAGATTACCCCTTTTTCTTATGGAGCTTCAAGTCGATATTTTTTGTTGCCGCTGCATCCTGCAGTAATCCAGCTACAAAGGTGCTTTTTTCTTTGAGCGTCATTGTTTCCATATCAGGTTTACGATCAATTTCTCTAAGTACCGTTTGCAGCTCTTGCAGTTCCAGCAGATTGACGGCTACACAAAAGAGTGTCTTTTTGCGGCCATCATTATAATTGGATAATAAAGCCTCCAGGATTTTTGCTTTTTCCGTCTGTTCTGCATTATAAGTGTCTATCCCGAATTGTTTGGCTTTTTCCATATCAGATCTTCGCTTTCGATGTGTTATAAAAGAATCAAAATCGTCAATATGACCGTATTTTTCACAAGGGTATTCGCTGCAATGGAAACAATATTCAACACCGCCATGTTCCATGCTGCACCTTGCGATTTTGCAGGACTGGTTCCCCTCACCGCCGCCGCAGCCGGGGCAGTTTTTATTCAAGAACATGGGGCAAAGCCCGCAATTCAACCCACATAGAGCGAATAATTGATTTGGTCGGTTAAATCCTTTCATAGAACCTCCTTAAACAGCTTGCCTGCAAGTATTCAAGACGAGGGCAGCTTTTTGGCATTAAGTTGTTGTGTTCGGTTTGACAAAATGAAATTTACTTAATGGGTTTGCCAATGTGCATTTTCTGATGCCACTGTGGTGCATCACCATCATCAGACCAATATTCATCTACTGATATTATCTTGTCTTGCTTTATCCGAATGAATGAAATCACATGAAACGACTGTGATTTGTCTTTTGGATAAACATGCGTCGCTGTTATAACTATATCCCCAGCGTTTTCAATACGCTCGATTACGCCATCCCATTTACCGGGGTACTCACAATTTGCCTTGATAAATTCTTCTACGGTAAAATGTTCATTTGTGCAATGCCAATTCACATAGGCATTATCACAAAAATACCTTCGTATAGCCTCCTGATCTTGTGCCAAAACATCTTTCCAAAATTCTTTTATATCCATTCCATCATCTCCGCTATTATTTCCGCTTTTGCGTTCTCTGCTTAGCGATTAGATTTTTTCATAAATGTAATCGCCAAGACGATGCAAATAACAATTCCAATGAGATAGGGAATTGCTAGGAGAAACGCTGTGCTTGTCGGAGCACTATAACCTGCGTGTTCAATACCGCAAAGCATATCACGGTAATTATAGGCCACGGCTGCACACATAATATCGGATAGCAGGACTGCGAGCAGGCCAAAAATAATAGATAGCTTTTTCATGTGAAGTCCTCCTAATAAAAATTTTGCTTTACCTTTCTACATAGCCACTCCACAAACTGGAGCTTATAGGTACTATTGACTTACTACTGGTTTTCCATCTTTGTCAAGCAATGGGGTAAATCCTGCCGCATTTCCATTTCTATGAAAAACATAGTTTACACCAGTTTGTGTATCAACCCAAATTTCAACCACATCAATCTTTCCCTGCTGAAAAATCTTTTTAAAGCGCTCCATAAGTATTCCCCCTTAAAATTAGTAATTTATCTTTCATCTTTCTTTGCTAAAGAAGTAATCGCAAGACATGCCAGCCCTATTCCCAGCATCGCCATTCCAGAATCAACTTCTAACTCTTTCAATATGGACAAAACTACAACTCCGACACCCATAGCAAGTGCTACTGCTTTCATTATCATATGAATCACCGACGTAAAATCTTTCTCTTTTTCATTTTGTGATTCTGCCTTACACTGCATCAATTCATCCACACTGACATCAAAGATTTCTGCTAGTTTTGGCAAAGTACTTACATCTGGACAAGCAAGATCTCTTTCCCATTTTGAAACAGCTTTATCTGTTACACCCATTTTTTCAGCAAGTTCAATCTGTGTCATCCCTTTTTCTTTTCTAAATGATGAAATCATCATTCCAAGAGTTTTTTTGCTCATTTATTTTTTACCTCTTTCTTTTTTTTGATGCCTGCATTGTACCGCTTCTTCCCTGATTATACAACCGACCAACAGTTTAATCAGATAAACCTTTGGTTTATCTGATTTTTCAAGCAGTTTATGACATACAAACGCCGATTTGTTTATCCGTTCATCATGTATTAACTGTTTAGAAGTTTTGTCAAATCCTCAATAGAAACATCCATTTTCACAGAGACTTCTCCCATCGTCATGCAGGAATCAAGAAAACGCTGTATCACCATTTTCATATCCTCACCGACCTCTATGATATGTCCGTCTAAATCGTAAAACCGGATCACCCGCTGGCCCCAGCTATGTTCGGTCACTTCTCCCAGATATTCAATATCCGGGTATTCTTTCAACTTGTTCAGGAAACCGTCAAAGTCCTGTTCCTCAAAGACGATTTCCGCATTATTGGATTTCTTTAATACCTTTTCTTTCGGCAGATCTACAAGCCAGTCAAAATCCTGCTGTAATGCCAGACCGCAGGTAAAAGCAATGTTTCTGCCGTAATCCTGGAACACTTCTAATCCGAACAAATCTTCATAAAATTTTCTTGCAGCGTTAATGTCTGCCACCGATATAAGCATATATACATGTTTCATGCAAATACTCCTTTCAAACTGTGGTTTCCCATTTACACAAGAATTCACGGTTGAAAATTTATTATAGCATAGGGCAGCCTGTATCTCTACTTTTTCATATCTGGTTTTATCCAAGATTTGTCCTGTTTTTGTCCAAGTTTAATCCTATGGGTATTTCCCGCAGTTCTTTCCGAAATTGGTGCGCATAACGGATGGTCTTAACTGTACCGCCTTTATCCCGCCCGTCATATACCGCGATTACACGGTCTGCATGTTCCACCATGTAGCGGTTGCGTTTGGAATAGACGTTGGGCCTGTATTCTTCCTGGATTACGATAACCTCCGCACAGGCATCCAGCAGGGCGTTTGTGTGTTCTTTCTGGCACAGGCTGTCCTTCCGTTTCCGGTATGGAAGCACTGCAATCAGTTTCAAATCTGAATTTTTATTCTGCAGCTCCAGAATAATCTCTGCAAAGTATTGATCCACGCCATCCGCAAAGCCGGAGAGAAAGATAGTGAAACCATCGTTCACTGCTTTTCCAATTTCCTGTCGCAGAGCCACCTTTACATGGGCTGTTTCATCAGCAGGTATATCTCTGTGTCCTGTGACACAGCAAGTCTTTCCTTCCATCAGGTTCCTCCGATTGATAGATTTATTTTTGTATCTCCCGTTATTATAATAGATTTATTTTTTCAAGTCAACGCAAACACCCTTTTTTAATTTGTGAATAGTGCGTCTGTGTGAGGTACAATCTATTATAGAATGGGAGGTGAGGGTGATGTATGAAGAATTCGTCCCGGAACGGCTGGCAAAGCTGAGATTACAAAAGGGTGTATCTGCACGCGACATGTCATTGTCGTTGGGGCAAGCGAACAACTACATCAATAACATCGAAAACAAAAAATCACTTCCTGCCATGCAGTCCTTCTTTTATATCTGCGAATATCTCGGCGTAACGCCGAAGGAATTCTTTGACGAAGAAAACCTTTATCCAGAAACCTTGCAGGAATTTATTGCAGAGGCAAAGAAGCTGGATTCCAAATCAATGACATATATCCTCGGCATTATGAAAGAATTGAACAGCAAGAAGTAAAGCGGTCACGGAAAATGACCGCTTTCTTCTTATTATTTCCCATACTGTCCTAAATTAAGTCTGGAAACGCTCTATATTTATCCTGATTTATACCCCGGTACTCCCAAAGCCTCCGGTTCCGCGCTCCGCGCCCAAATCCGTTACAAAATCTGCAATCACAACAGGAGTAATTACAAGTTGGCCTATCCGCATTCCTTTGGAAAGTTCCTGCGGTTTGTTGCTTACATTACTAATAATGGCATGGACTTCCCCACGGTAGCCGGAATCCACAGGGGGCAGCTCACAGACCAGCCCCTTTATTGCCATGCTGGTGCGTGGAAATACGAAGCCGGCGTACCCGTCCGGCACTTCAATCCCGAACCCAAGCGGAACCTTTGCGATTTCTCCCGGCTGCAAGGTGCAGTCATAGGGCATATACACATCCGCGCCTGCGTCATTCCCGTGTGGACGGAAAGGGCGACGGCTCTCCGGCACTCCAAAGTCAATCAATTTGATTTTCATGCACCGCCTCCTTCCAAAAGTACCGGGTAGTCGTTTCTTAAAATGTCCTCCGGTGTCATAGTTGCCGCCAGTTTCTGCCCACAGGTCATTTTTCCCTCCAGACATTTGTCCATCTGGCAGAACGGTCCGGTCTGGGAAGGGGAGAACAAAGCCGGGCTGAGTGCGTAAAGTTCCTCCCAGATTTTCAAGAGTACGATCCGGGTTTCGTCCGTATTGCGCCGGCATACTCGCTGGCCGATGATGTGTTTCCACTGATAGGGCGTGGCGCTGATAATCAGCACATTCCGAAGGCCCTGGGGTGTGGCATAGCCCGCCGCGTCATGGCCGATTCCTGCACCGCATAGCTTTTCGTAACAGTCCATGCCCTCGTGACAGCTTTTTAAGTACAGTTCCCGGACCGCGGCCGGGGCGGTTAAAATCTCATAGGGTACCGCAAAATCTGCCTGTCCCGCGTAGTTACTGTATTGCAGCGACGCGCTCATAAACTTTACTTCGTTCTGGTGCCTGGTGATCTGTGCCAGGAAGCGCCGGCTTGCCCCTACAACGGCCACAATGATCACCGCAAATTTTTGGACCGTGGGGTGAGGGAGGCTGCTGATGGCCGCCACGGTATTCTCGCTGAATGACTTCTCATAGAGTGCCAGCAGGTCATCCATCGTGGCGATCTTATGCCCCCGCTGGGTGAGCCGCGCCGCAAAAACCATGTTTTTCTCGGCCTCTGCAACCGCCTGGCAGTTCAATATTTTTACTTCAATTCGGTTGATTGGTATGTCCCTCCTTTACAATGGCTTTCAGTAAAAACAGATAGTTTATGCTGTCTGTAATCTTTTCGTCCCATGTGCTCATGCCGTAGTCCGCGCTGTCGTCAAAGCACATGTCATACAGGGAAACGATATGCTTCGCCAGCATCCCGGCAAGTGCACGTTCCGGCGTGGTGTGCTGCAAAGCTGCCGCCGCCTTAAAAGCTCCCAGCCGGTCCGTATCGTCTCCGGTGTATTCTTTGGTTTTCCGTTGCAGTGTGTCGGCGCAGAGCCGCACCTGCTCGTCAAAAACAGCATTGACTTCCTTTTGCGTAATGTGACATTCCTCCTTTTTGAAAACAGAAAGCCGGCTACCCTAAAGCATCTTAGAATAGCCGGCAAATAAATGGTTATGTAGTTGTTACAGGGTATTGATCTCTTTTTCCAGTTCCCGGACCGCCGCTATGACAGTATCGAATGCAGGTACATCACCATACAGCATATCCTTCATGGAATCATAATCTGCCTCTAACGCTGCGAACCGGTATTCCGGCGGGAGCAGCTTTAAGGTGCCTGGCACAGCCTCCGGGTACTTTGCCCATGCCCTGGGATAAAATTTCATTTTGAAATCCACAACCTTTTTAAGCAGGCCGGGCTGAGAGAAAGCGGCTTCTTTTACCGGGGTCATTGCCATGCGGTACAAATCGTAATAATGCCTGGAATACCGCTGCGGCATTTCCAGATGTTCCGGTCTGTTGGCCTCATGGTGCAGGATTGTAGCTTTTTCCCAGATAGTCCGCTCCGGGGCAACCGTCAGAATATTCGTTCCTTTCTGCTCGAACACATCAGGGTAATACTCCGCGGCATACGGCGTAATCTCCGCAGATTTTGCCGGCGTCCATGCGGCCAACGCGCCGATTTCCAGCCGGATCACCTGCAAGGTTCCCACATTGGTAAACAATTTGGGGTAGGCAAAAATAACTGTCTGCTTTTCTTCCTCGTCCATGTGAATGTCAGCTTCACGGCCAAGCTCCTGAGATAATTCTTCTTTGATTACGAGGCAGAAGGTTTCTGCCAGAAAGACCTCCGCCCGTGCATTGGCCTCTTTATTGAAAGCGTCCTGCTTCGTGTTGGAACGTTTCTTCCAGGGCTCGTCTCTGCCATATCCTAAAACCCGCCAGTCCAGAATCAGGTCAATATCTTCGGAAAACCGGCTGATCAGACGAAAGGCTTTCGACAAGCTGGTACCGCCCTTAAAGGTAATCGAATCTTTCCAGGGGGAACGTTGAAACAGATAATCCAGCGTAAAGCATACCCAAAAATCTTCTTCCACAATGGCATCGTTGAGCCCCATCTTATCTGCTGTGTTACGGAACAGCCTCCGCTTATCGTTGTCTGAAAATCTTGCAACGTTTTTCATCTCTATTGTACCTCCCCGGCAATCTGCCGTATCGCATTGTAAACCCAATCCGTAGATTCTGCCGCCTCTCTTAGCATAGCGGTTTTATCGTCCTCATTCAACCGGGAGCTAAGCGTCTGGATCGTTTTGGAAGTGACATTTGTTTTCCCCAAAGTTTTCAATGCCTGAATCACCAGAACCGTCATATAAGAAAGGCCCGTGATCTCTTTATTGGTCCTGTGCTTAAATTCCAGCTTTGTAGAATTCCACTCATAGGTCTTATATGGACCGTCGCTGATATAGGACCATACCGCTGTTACCTGCGTGGAAAGCCCTAACAGGTTCAGCGCCGTATTCCCACAGGGGGCAATCGTCCAGTGGTAGTTCCGTGCCAGCGCTTTTGCCACCGCCTCCGGGTCCGCCGCTACATATTCTTTCAGCATTTCGCTGTATTCCGGCTTTTCATAAACACCTTTCAAAATCCGCCGGAGCGTACCTGCCTGTGTAAGCCGGTTCAGGTTCCGTCTTATGGTTTCCGTATCAGCAATATCAGCAAAATCAGAATTGACAAAAACGGTTCCTTCTGCCGCTGCGCCAATCCGCTCCTGAATCTGCCTGGAATATCCATTTGCCACTTTGCTCACCTCCTTTTGTCCCAAATATTATATATTATTCGGGACAAATTTTCAATAGGCTCCGAGAGTTTTGTTTATAGTATTCCCACGCAGATCAGGATTTATACAGCAATCTCAAAAAAGGAAAGAACCGCTGCCGGGAAGGGGCAGAGCATATACTACTTTTTGTCCTGAATTTTGTATATTATTCGGGACATTTTTAAGCAGAGGGCAGATAAATCCAGTCGTGCATCAGGCACACGCTGGGTTCGTCCTCCCTGGGAACCAGGCGGTAGGTACATTCCCCGTACACGGTCCGCTTGTCCTCAATCTCCATGCCATACGCCTTATAGAAACGGTATTCCAGGTTGGAAATGATACACCGCAGGGTTTGAAGCGCCTCCCGCTGTGAGGTCACGATCAAATCCCGGTCAATGCTGCGCTTTAGGAACAGCAGGGATTTATAAAGCTGTACCTCCGTTCGGTAAGGGCGGCAGTCCATATGTTCCAGCCAGCCGCTAAAAGCCACCGGCCCGCTCTGGATCACATCACGCTCCGGGTGGTAATACTCGTAGCAGTCCAGGTTCGCCGTATTCAGAAGATAGAGCATTTCCCGGACCTCATTTTCCGGCATGTCATAGAACCGCAGAAGGGAGCGGTACAGATGGACATAGCCGGGTATCGAAACAATGGTATTCACCATAGAAAAAATCCTCCTTGTAAATGACTGGTGCGGGAGCACATGCCCCCGCACCGGTTTTCACTCTGTTCAGTTGTTTACTTCCACCAGCTTAGCCATGACGATGAAGCGGCTCGCGCCTCCGGGCGTACAGGTGGAAAGGGTCAGCACTTTATCGCTGCTTGTCACCGTGACGTCCGTTTCCACAACGGAACGCTCTGCCATAGCGGTAAGCCAGGTCGTATAAGAGCCGTCATCCTTCCAGCTAAGACGCCAGGGAGAGGTATCGCTGCCGGATTCGGAAGGCTTTGCCACAAACGCTGCGAAAATCTCACAGAGATAATTGCCCTCCGGGGTCACAAGGTACATCTGCTTATGGGTATCAAAGTAGCTCTGTTCGTCATACTCATTCAGGGCGGCGAACATGGAGCCGTCCCGCATGTTATGCCCGTAAATGATGGTGTTTCGGTCAGAAAAATCCGCTTTGTTCTCATAATCCGCGAACAGGCATCCCACCTTATTGTAGGTGCCGTCATACAAGTGGTGCAGGTAATACTCGTTGTCGTCCGCCTGCGTCACCGGGTAGTTGATAACTGTATCGGGAAGGCTGAGCCATCCGATGATGTCCGGCCCGGTCTCCCTTAAAGCCTCAAAGTCTACCACAGGGAGGACCACAGAAGGGTCCTCCTCGGCAGGTTCCGTCTCCGTTGTATCATCCTCCGGCGCTTCGGTCTGCTCCGGCAGCTCTACAAGAGAAGCAAGGTCATCATAGGCGCCGGCACTTTCGGTGTACTGGCAGATGTCGCGAACCATCAGGAAGCCGCCGCCCAGGGCCAGCGCCGCGCAGAGGAAAACCACCGTAATGCCGACAGCCTTTGTCTTTGGCGTGTTCTTGCTGTATTTTCCCTTTTTGAAATAGAGAGCAGCGAACAGCCCGCCGCCGATCACAGCCAGCACAAGAAGCCCGCCGTACAGGAAAATAAAATTATCATCCCCGGTCTGCGGTACTCCCTTATCAGGATTAGAAGGGGTAGAAGGGGTAGACGGATTGGAAGGCGTTTTCGGGTTATCAGGAGTTTCCGGTTCCTCCGGCTTCTCGTTGAAGAACTGAACCGTGGCGGTCTGATCCGCCTTGATCTCCACCGTGGCCGCGTCAGGAATGATATAATTCTTGCTTGCACGGTTGGAAAGCTCGGTTACGGTATAAATACCGACGCGCAGTCCCTTAACCTCGATCACGCCGGATTTCGGTGTGGTGAATGTCTCACAGTAAGAACCGTCCGCGCTCTTGACCTCAATGGCAAAGCCGTCCTTTCGTCCGTCACTGGAATCTTTGGTAATTTTCAGGTTGCCGCGGTATGCCTCATTGGTAAAGCCCCGGCCTGCCTCGCCGTTTTCGATCACAACGGTCTGACCGTCCTCGGTGATCGCAAAATAATAAGCCTTTTCGTCAGGCTGGTAGCCCTCCGGCGCTTTCTTTTCCTTTACGAAATAGCCTTTAGCCAGAAGATCCTCCGCCATGTGGAATCCGCCGTCTGTTTCTTTCAGAGTGCCTACCAGGGTATCTTCGGCATCCAGCTCCTTGTTGCCGTTGATGTCCTCATACAGTTCAAATACCGCGCCGGAGAGGAAGCGCAGGAAGGTATTCTCTTTGTCGCTCTCCACAGAGGAAGGTTCATTCACCGCCTCGGTCTTATGGAGCTGCACCCGTCCGCGGATCAGGGTATCATCCACACGGATTTCGATTGCCTGACCGTCCACACCGATATAAATATGGTGTTCCTCCGGGCTCACTGTATAGAGTGCGGGAGCGGAAATTTCCTTTACGATCCAGTGGCCGTAAGGGATATTCTCAAAGGTAAAGCTGCCATCCTCGCCGGTGGTTACGGTAAGCAGCGCGTTTTCTTCGGTAAATTCCTCGGTGTCCGGCTGAAACAGGCCCATCACCGCGCCGGCCAGCTTCACAGCCTCGCCGCCCTCCGGGTTTTCACCGTATTTCACACCGTCTACACGCCCACGAAGCAGGTCATTGGGAACGGCCTCGCCCTCACCCACAAGAATCTGTACCAGCGCCGCCTCCTGGCCCGCATATTCAAATACTACCGGGTACTCGGTATCGGAAAGGATATAAGCGCTGTTTGTGGTGCGTTCCTTCACATAGTAGCTGCCAAAAGGAAGGTCAGAGGCGAAAGAAGCGTTATAGCCGCCCGCCTCATTTGCAGAAACGGAAACCACTTCCAGAAGGCCGCCAGCCGGGATCACGCTACCATCCGCAGCCGTCAGGTTATCGGAAGCATACAGTCCAAAAGAAATATCCTTGTATTCCTCATTCATGCCAAGCCCGAACAGCTCGTCCGTTTCCAGTGCTTTGAACAGGCTCACATCCACCTTCTGGCGCTCGTCATAAAGGCCAACGGCGGTCTGTGTCACTTCCACAGTTTCACCCGCATAGGTAAGCTCTACATATTCCGGCTGGGTGTTTAAGACCATCCCCGCCGGCGCCTGGCGTTCCTCCAGGCGGTAGCAGCCCAGGTACAAAAGCCCGCTCTGTGCCGTCCCGTCATCCCCGGTGGTAAGGGTTTCCACAACCATGTCCTTTGCTGCGCGAAGCGTACCGTCGCCGGTATAAATATCCTCGTCGGCGATCACGTCATAGACCGCACCGGGAAGCCCGGCCACTTCATATACCGGCTGATACAGGCCGTCGTTTTCCTGGACGGAAGCGAATACCTCGCCGGTCTTTGTAATGGTGAGCTGACCCTTCTGGGGCATATTGTACTGTGTAACCGTGACAACGGCCTCGCTGCCATCAATGGTAAACGGTACCGGCTCGCTGGAAAGCACATAACCGTAGGGCGCCGCCACCTCGTAAAGTTCAAAATCCCCGGTGTGCAGAGGCTCCGGCAGCATCAGCCAGCCTTCATCCGAAACATAGAACGTATCAAGGGTTTCCGGGTTCGGATAGTAAATATCCTGGGTGACAAATTCCCCGGTGGAGAGGTCCTTGATCTGGAAACCGGTGCCCGTCATCGGGATAATATTGCCGGTCTCCGCGTCGCATTTCTCCACTTTCAGCCGTGCCGTGATGGTGCGGTTATTCAGGATATAGCTGTAAGTCTGTCCGTTTGCGGAAATAAAGACCGTAAAATCCGGGATAAACGCTTTGCCTTCTTCGCCGGAAACCTGGTGGACCGTATAATGGCCATAAGGGAGCAATTTGGAGGAAGCAAAGCCGTCCCCATCAGTAGTGAGCAGATCACGCTCGCTTTCCTTTGCCGCGTCATAACTGCCCGCCGCCTTCAGGTAAATCTCAAAGACCGCGTCGGCCTCCGGGCGTTCAATGACACCCTCATTGGGTTCGTCCGTATTTTCATCCCCGGACACATCCGGGTCCAGGTCGTCCGTATGCTTTACAAGCTGGATATTTCCGTAAATGACCGTCTCCTTGACCTGGTTTTCCGTGGTGTTCAGTTCCACTTCATACAGGGTCGGGGAAGCGCCCACCTCATAGACCGTATCGTTTAAGAGGTAGCCGGTGCTGGGATCAATCTCCCTCACCGTCCAGTTATCGCCGCAGACATAGTAGCGGGTCATAAAGTTGCCGTCCGGCCCGGTGGTGTAGGTGTCTACCAGCTCGCCATTGTTATAAATTCCGTAGGTTGCCCCGGTAAGGGTCGCGTCGCCTTGGGCGGTGCCTGTGTCGGCGTCATTTTTTACCACATGGACGCGGAATTTTTTCAGGATATTGCTGAAATGCACCGTGGCCGTCTGGCCACTTTCAATGGTGACATACTGCGCGGAAGGGGTCACATAGCGGTCCACCGGCAGCTCCTTCACCAGATAGGTGCCGGGCAGCAGCTTTTCTTTGATCTGCCCGTTTTCTCCGGTAGTGACAGTTTCATCTACTTTATTTCCCAAGATGTCCGTGCCGGAGATTTGGAAAGAAATCCCCGACACAATGCCGTCCTCGCTGGTCTTGACGATCTTTGCGGTACCGTAGGTTTCGGTTTTGACTTTTGTAAAGAAGGAAACCGGGTCGCTGGCGCCGGTCATCATGGTCTGGTAGCCCGGCCTGCCCCAGATCAGCATGTCATTCGCAACCGGAATGTCCTTTCGGAATTCAAAGGTGACAGGATTCATGATCATGTTCTTACTGGTGAAGGTGTACTTGTTCCCGTTTCTTGTGACGGAAACGCCGCTGCCTTTCAAAGTCTCCAGGTCGATTTTCAGGTTATTGGTGTCCGTGACAGTCAGGGTATAAATCTTCTTTTCCGTGTCCCATTTCAGTTCCAGCTCCGGGGCTCCGCTTTTCTTCGTGGAAGTAAAAGAGGGGACCGTGGAATGGGAGGCAACCTGTGACAAAATCCAGTTGTAGGCTTTTTCTGCAGGACGTCCGGCAATCACGCTGAAATACTGGTTGGCGTCTGCATGGCCGTTCCCGTGCCTGCTGTAAGGGTCGCTCCGAAGCTGCTGCTGATACTCCCAGAGGATGATCTGTGTCGCCATTTTATAATCGTCCTCGTTAATGCCGGACACAGGGAGGGAAGCGCCGGGTTTCCAGCCGTAGATCGCCGTCAGGGTAATGCCCCGGCGTGCTTCTGCCGGAAGCAGGTTTAAGTAATTGCTGTTCGTGCCGCTTTCCGATGTATAGGTATTGTCAGAAGCGTTATAGGCAATGCCGCTTTCCACACAATAGACCTGCTGGCTGCTCCCATCCGAAGCTGTCAGCATATAATGCCGGTAGGCGTTGCCCCCGGAGCTGGTACGCACATCCAGCGTTCCGTCAGAATTGTAGACCAGATAGGTGTAGGGCGCCGGGCTGTAGTAATGCTGTCCGTCAGACCCCACATACTGATCGCCCAGCCAGGAGCTTGCCTTCTGTCCAGGCGAAAACGCGAACGCCTGGGTAGGGATCATCCCAAAGACGCATACTGCGCAAAGCAGAAATGCCAGCAGCCGTTTCAGACTGTGCTTTTTCATATTTACCATAGAAATCCTCGCTTTCTTATATTTGGTTGGAATACAAAAAGGACAGCTTTACTCGCCGTCCCCATGTTCGTTATCCGTTCTGTCGTCAAAATCATCCTCGGAGAGATATTCCGTTTCTCCGAAAGCCTCGTCCGGGTCGAATCCTTCACCGTAGCCGTCGTCCTCGAAATCCTCGTCATCCTCCGCCTGCTGCTTCGGACGGACGATCTTCACATAATAGCCAACGCCGCCTACCGCAAGCAGGGCAACGATAATAAAGATAATCGTGCCGGTACTGTTATCATCCTTTTTCACTTCTTCCGGCTCGGCGGATTCCTCCGTCTCCGCTGGTTTCTCTTTCCCGGTGCAGCCTTTGAGGTCATTCTTGCAGACCGGGCAGACGGTATTGACTTCCCCGGCCTCGCATTTCTCCGAGCAGATACAGGTTTCCTCAGCCGGGATCACACTCACGCTGCCGTCTCCCTTCTCCGCCAGTGCCATCAGGTCAGCCTCGGTAACACCGTTCAGGAAATAGACGTTGTTGTCGTCACGCTTGCCGTCAATGATAAGATAGAACACATTCCCGGCCTCGGTGGTAATCGTGTAAAACTGCTTATCGTCACCTTCGCCGGTGGCCGTATCTAACACTGTGCCGGTGCCATCCGGGGTAAACGCGCCATCCGGGATGGAGGAAGTGTTTCCTGTTTCCCCTTGGGAATTGGAGCCGCCGCCATTTATACCGGAGGCTGTATTGCTGCCGGTATTGGTGCCTGTATTCGTACCTGCATTAGAGCCATTCCCGGAAGCATGACTGCCTGAATTGCTGCTTTGGGCGTTATGATTGGTACTGCCGGAAGAAGCAGCCTGGGCTTGCGCCGGTTTTACCGGCGTACTGTTTTGGTTCTGCGGTACTATGGAAGCAGGTTTCTCCGTGGGAGCCGGTTCCTCATAATAGGGATTTTCAAATTTCACGGTCTTTGAGCGGTTCCCGGCATAATCCTGGGCGTACACGCTTACCTGTTTTCCTGTGCCGGCATAATCCTTTAAGGTGACGGAAGCCGCCCCATTGGTCAGGGAGTTGATCCGGTTCCCGTCCACAAAGACCGCCTCCACGCCGGAATTGTCGTCGCTGCTTTCTATTTTCAGCGTATCGCCGTCCAGAGAAGCCGCAAGCTCCGGCGGTGTGGTATCTTTGTCCCCGGCGGCATAAGCCGTCAGGGGCAAAGCGATGGCGCTTATGACAAGCACAAGCGCCAGTAGCAGAGAGATTTTTTTAGTCCTCATTCATGTCCTCCTGTTTCTTAAGCGGGCCATCCCCGGACGGAGCGGCCTGCTGCGATTTCAGAAATTCGGCCAACTGCTGGGGCGTCAGATGGAAGCTGCGGGCAATCGCCACATAATCGGTATTCTCCAGCTCCGTTTTCTGTTTTTCCAGGTCGCGGAGCCTGGCCTGCATCTCCGCAATCTTGTTTTTCGTCTTGTCGATCTCTTTCTCCAGTTTTTCAATCTTAGGGTTCAATTTATTACCTCCAATCTGTCAGGGCAGACGCCCAAATGTATAAAAGTGCTGCTGCCAGTAGCTTGTGTTGATATTTGCGTAGGAGATCGGGTCCCCGCAGTGGATCATCATCCCGTTACCCACATAGATTCCCACATGGCTTGCGCCGCTGGTGTTATAGGTGCCCTGGAAGAAAATCAGGTCGCCGGGTCTTGCGTCCGCGCTCGATACCGGCGTACACACGCCTAAAAGCCCGTCCGCGGTCAGGCGTCCGAAGTTCCAGCCTACACCGCAGTTGTTGATGACCCAGGAAACATAGCCGGAACAGTCAAAGGATGTTGCCGGACTTGCGCCGCCCCACACATACGGATAGCCTAAATACTTTTCAGCCTCCGCGAGCATGGCCGCAAATTTTTCATCCGCAAGGGCCTCCGGCGGTACATCATAATTGAAATAATTCCCTCCGCCGCCTACAGGAGCATCAGGCAGATGCCGCTCGCTGGTATCGCCGGTATCGGCAAAATACAGCGGGTTCCTATACTGGCCGTCAACCAATACCTCCAGGTGCAGGTGCGGCCCGGTGGAATTTCCGGTGCTGCCGACCCTCGCAATCACATCCCCGGCTTTTACCTCCTGTCCGGCAGATACTAAGATTTGCGAACAGTGGCCGTATTTGGTGGTAAGGGAGTGCCCCTCGTAAGCCTCGCCCTCAATGGCAACGCACAGGCCATAGCCGCCCGCATTTCCCGCCAGCGTGACCGTGCCGTCATGCCCGGCCAAAATCTCCGTGCCCTGGGGCATCCCAATGTCAACCCCGGTATGGTAGTTCTTTTCCCCGCTGATCGGGTGTACCCGGTAGCCGTAGTAGCTGGTGACATAGGGCAGCCAGTTCGTACCAAACACATTTTTCACATACTGCCGGTTTCCCTTTGTCTGCAATAAAATCTCGCAGATTTCCTTCTGGTCTGCGTCCATGCGTGAAACCACCAGGTTTTCAAGCGGCGTGGAAGTAAGCGTTACATTTAAGATGTGCCACTCATAAGGCACTTCCTCTTCGGTTTCTTCGCCGGTCTCCGGGTCCACATGGGTCTCTGCCCGGTAGCGGATTTCCGTTTCCTCCGTGAAGGATAGGGAATACTGCCCGTTAAAAAGCTCCCGGAGGACGCTCTCGATCTGTGCATAGGTAAAATCCTGATACGCAGAGGTGAGATACCCCATTAAAACATAAGGGTCATGCTCAATGGGGCCGATGTTATAGCGGTACTCGTCATAACCGGGCCGGTCCGATTCCACACGGTTGATCTGCATCTGCAGGTCCGTTTCCCACTCGGTATATATAAGCTCCGCATTGTTGATGTCCGCATCGTCCGCCAGATAAGTAGAGGCGGCAAGGCTCCCCAGCCCTCCGGTTCCAATATTAGAAAAGGAAGAAAAGAGGGAAGCAATCAGGAAAAATACCAAAAGGAGCAGGATCACGATTCCGCATATAACCGGGTGACGCTTGACGGCGTGAACCACTCCGGCAGCAATCTTTTCTGTTGTAACGGCGGTGTCCTTTGCACGCTTTCCCGCTTTTTTCGCTTCTCTGGCTGCTTTGGCATACTGGCGTTTAATTTTCTGTTTCTGCCACATCCGGGCAAGAAGATTTTTCTTCAGCTCCGGGTTATCCTGTAATGCCTGCCGGTAGGCAAGCCGGGCATTGGCCCTGGCTGATTTCTGCTGTAATTTTGCCACCCTGCGGTATGGCGCGGTCTTATGCCTGTGATACGCCATGCGCAGCCCCGATTCGCTTACAAGCTCGGTGCGGTGGGCCGCTTTAATGCCGACATTTTCATCCTCCGCCTGGTAGATTTTTTTGTGGGCGTAACCAACCGCCATATTTGTGCCGGCCTTTACCGGGCGCATCGGAGCAGGACCCTTTACATGGGCCCGCTGGGATTTCACCTCCTTTTCAAATTTCAGGCGTTTTTTTGCTTTACACGTATCAGGGTCAGAAGATGTTCCCAGCCGCAGCTTACGGCGGGCAGGCAGGCGGTTTTCCGCCTGTTCCAGCTTTTCCGCTGTCCGTTCTGCTTTCCGTCTGGCCTGAGTGAGCTTTTTATCCGCTGTTTCCGGTGGGAGCTCGTCAGCGGTAAATTCCAGCTTGGAAGGCCGTTTCGGTTCCCCTTCGGCTGCCTCCGGTGATTTCTCCTTTGGTTCCTCGGCTTTGGCCGCCTCCTGGAAACGCTGCTGGTATTTGTTGCCGTGCTGGTGCATCCGGGAACGGCGTTCTGCCTGACCGGGTTCTCCCTGTGTGTGGCGTTCTGTACCAGAATTGCCACTATCAGAATCCGCACGCCGGGAATCTTCATATCTGAAATCCCTCCGGCGCGGTTCCGGTGCAGAAGTTCCCGGTTCCAAATGGTTCTGTGTTTCAGGTGCCCGTGCCGGCTCATGATCCATAGCCCTGCCTTCCAAATGTTCCGGTATGGAAATATCCGCCTGCTGCGGTATATCCGCTGTGGAAGGCTGTGTATCATCCGCTGCCTGCTGTGCTGCGGTTTCATACCTCCGGCTCCGGGCCGTTCCCGGAGAAGAAGGGGCGTCCCTGGCCCGCAGCAGGTTAAAATCCTGTTCGCTCTGCCGGGCGTCTATCCGTTCCTCCGCATGGGAATCACAGGCCGGCATCCGGGTATCTTTCTTTTTCCTCTGAAATTCTTTGTCCCGCGGCACTGTTATCACCTCCAGTCATTTTTATTTTCGGGAATTTACGCACCTGCCACTTCATCAGGCCGTGTTGTAAGTACGCTGTATAACAGGGTGTCCTTTGGAAAATGATCGACAAAGGGGATAATCACATTCCCGAAAAACAGAAGCCCCTCGCCGGGGCCGGAATGTGTCACATAGGAAAGCTGGTGCGGGGAAATCCCCAACTGCTTCGCCAAAATCTGCCGGTCTCCCTGGGCCTGGTTCAGCATGTAGATAAAATCCGAGTTCTCAAAGATATTCTCGATCTCACGGGAGGCCAGCAGGTCCTTTACATTCTGCGTCAGGCCCGATGGTATGCCGCCCCATTTACGGAATCTTTTCCAGATTTCCACGCTGAAACTCCCGGTCTGGCCTTTCAAAAGGAGATGGAATTCGTCGATATAGAACCAGGTCGTCTTGTGCTTCGAGCGGTTGGCGGTAACGCGGTTCCACACGGCATCCTGCATAATGAGAAGCCCGATCTCTTTCAGGGCCTTGCCCAGAGATTTGAGCTGGAAGCAGAGTACCCGGTGGTTGTTCATGTCAATGTTGGAACGGTGATTGAACACATTCAGGGAGCCATTGACGTAGATTTCCAGCGCCGTGGCGATATTCTGCGCCTCCGGCTCGGACTGCCTCAAAAGCAGCCCATACAGGTCGCCCAGGACCGGCATATTCTCCGGGCGGGGGTCCTGCAAATAATTCCGGTACACAAGCCTTGTGCAGCGGTCAATGATGGTCCTCTCAATCGGGGAAAGCCCCTCCTTGCCGCCAATAATCAGGTCACACAGCGACAGGATAAAATCACTTTTCAGTGTGATGGGGTTTTCATCATCCGAATAGTCCAGGTTAATGTCCATCGGATTGATATAGTTGGTGGAAGTCGGGGAAATGTCAATGACCTGCCCCTGGGCTCCAAACTGCTGTACCAGAGGCCCGTACTCATTTTCCGGGTCTGCAATAATGATGTCATCCTCCGTCAAAAGGAACACGTTGACGATCTCACGCTTGGCAGAGAAGGACTTGCCGCTGCCGGGCGTTCCCAGGAACAGGCCGTTTGGATTCTTTAAGTTCTTGCGGTTCGCCATAATCAGGTTATTGCTTAAAGCGTTCAGGCCATAATAAAGCGCCTCTCCCTCCTGGAACAGCTCGCAGGTCGTAAACGGCACGAAAATGGCGGTGCTGCTGGTCGTAAGCCCGCGCTCAATTTCAATCTGGTTCAACCCTAAGGCAAGAGAGGACATAAGCCCCTGTTCCTGCTGGTAGTCCAGACGTTTCAGGGCACAGTTATACTTCTGCGCAATACCGGAGGCTGAAAGGATGTCATTAAATAGCTTCTGGCGCTTCGGCGCAATATTCTCCACCAGCACCGTCACAAGAAACATGCGCTCATTCCGGCTCTGCAAATCCTGTAAGAGATTTTTTGCTTCTTCGCCGTAGGTGGCAAGGTCGGTAGGTATGATGTCCATATCATACCCAGCACGGACCGCTTTCTTCTGTTCCTCAATGGTCATTTTCTGCAGATCGGACATCTTGCGTTTGATGTTCTTGATCGCCTGGGCCTGGTCGATGGACTGGATATGCAGGTTCACCGTCACGGCGTCGTCCAGGTCAAGCAGCTCCGCCAGCAGCCGGTCCGTCAGCTCCGGCGCTAAAATCTGCAGGAAGGAGACAGCCCCGGAATGGTCGCCCACCCGGAAGGTCTTTCCGTCGTTAGAAAACGACAGGCCCGATGGCGCAATAAAATCCTTTGTGGAAAGCCCGGTTTTTGGCAGGTCGCTCCATTCAAAATGAAATTTCTCCTGGCCGTCCGGGTGGAGCTGGCTGTGCAAAAGCTCCAGGCGTTCCAAACCATTTAACGGCCTTGCCTGGACGCCTAATGTCTTGAAGTTCGCCAGCACATCCGTTTCAATACGCTCCAGGCGCATTTTCGCGGTGCGAAGATCGTCCGCCTCAATCCCAAATGTGATATATTTCCGCTTGGTAAGGCCGTTGTTGCCTTTTTGGAGCTGACCCTTTAACATATCCCCATATTCCCTGCGGATTCCGTCGTATTTGTCGCCGCGGATGGGGATGTCGATACTGCGGGCGAAATCCTGCATATTGGCCCGCTGGTTGATAAAGGTGAGCTGCACATGGATCGAAGCGTCAAAATAATTGAGGAAATCACAGTAGCCCTCAAAAATCTGCGCTTTGTCATCCGCCTGTGCAAGCTGGTAGTTAATATCAAAAAACTGCACCGTCTTGGTGTAGAGCTTATCCGTCAGCCGGCAGATTCCATCCCGGTACATTTCCTTATAGGGAATACTCTGCTGGACCGTCTGCGGGGCATCCGTTTTCAGCCCGGCAAATAAGCCGCCCTTTTTAGGCGGCCTGGTGCGGACAGTCTTATTTCCGCTTGTCTTTGCGTCGGCCCTGGTCTTTTTTGCCTGCCTGATGTTTCTTTGCAGACGTTTTTCCTGGGCCTCCTGCTGTTTGGTTTTTGGCAATCCTCGTAACCTCCTTCTTTGACATGGATTTATACAGGTTTTCCGTCCGGTATGGCCGTTTCTTCGGCCAGAGCTTATAGCGGAGCCTGTTTTTCAGAAGTTTCTCCGCCGGCTGTCCGTCCCGCTCATACATGGCGAAAAAGAAAAAGGGCATCATAAGCCCGATCATCAACAGCACTGCCGCCGAGTTGCCGATAGCGCCGCGGGTAAGAAAATATACCGGCAAACCCACCAGCGCGGCCAGGCTGAAACAAATGAGCTGGCGCTTCGTCAGGTTAAACGCCAGTTTGGTCTTGACTTTTGTTAAGTCTTTGGGTACGGGTACATAGGGCATGTAAATTCACCTCCATTCATGCTGTATCTTACTGATTCCGTTCCTGCATCGTGACCGTGGATTCCACTTCATTGCCCCACACATCCCAGCCGGGAGTCTGCTGTCTTGCGAACAGTTCCACCCTGGGCTGGTCGCCCATGAGCTTCACGATCTTATCCCGCACCTCATCCGGCTTCTTACTGTGCTGCTCGATATGGGAGATCACAAACTGGTGAATTCCCGCACACTGGCGTTTTGGGTGCCCCCTGGTTGCCAGTAAACACACCTCCGCATTAGAGCGGGTCCAGAATCCCATCCCATAAAACCAGGAATCCGCTTTCCGGTTCTGTTTCAGCCAGAGGAAGGCCAGCGTCTTATATTTGAATCCCCATGCTTCGATCACCCGGAAAGCTTCATTAAGCTGCGGGAAGGTGGCCCATAGAAAAAGCGCACTGTCTCTGGCCGCAAGGTCTGCAACTGGCAGTGCGCATATTTCTTCTATGCTCATGGTAGGGTAATGGTTTTCCGCCACCCCGTTTCCGCGTTTCATATCATAACGCCAGGGCGGGTCCGCGTACACGATGTCATACTTTCCAGCCTCCGGCATTATCGGGCCTGCTCATTCTTGGCGGGAGCTGGCTTTGCCGGCTGCGTCTTGACCTTGCCGGCATTATCCTTCAGGGCGCCGGTCAGGGAAGGTTTCTCCGCTGCTCCCTTTGTCGCTTCAAGGGTGGCCTGCAGATTTTCAATCGCCTGGCCGTACCCGTCGATTAGGGCCTCATTAAGCTGCCTGCGGAAATCCGCCGTCACCGGCCAGCAGACATCCCTCCATTTTCCCTGCTTATCCTGGGTGGAAGGCATGTTGACATACAGCCCCTTTTCGCCGGAGCAGATACGGAAGCCGTCAATCTTGAAACAGTCCCCAATCGTCACATTGGCGTAAGCCAGCAGGTTCCCCATCGGGGCAATCGGGCGTACATTTACATCCAGCTTCAAGCCTCCGCCCGCCTGATTCTCCGGCTGCATGGGTTCGTTGTTTGTCTTACTCATATAAAAAAGTCCTCCTTCTTGTTAAAATGTAGGTTGGTTACACGCTAATGCGAGTTAAAAATACTTTTGGATAGCGAGCCTGTCTTAAACAGGGCAAAAGCCAGCAGGACCGTATAGCCTGCCGTGCCCCAGATCGCGCCGTGAATGTCGCCGGAAGAAGGGATCGACTGGACCAGCACCGCGTAAATCGCGACACAGACCAGGATCAAAAATCCCTGGAAACCTAAAGCAAACAGGGAACGCAGGTAATTTGTCCCCATCTGCCCCCATTCACGGTTTGCCATTGTGGAAAAGGGTATAGGTGCCAGGCTGACCGTCAAATAGATTTCAATCATACGGCCATACACAATGACAAAGATTACGATGGACAACACCCACATGCACAGGTTGATGATGTTGGTCTCCAGCCACAGGCCGATCAGCTCCCACATCCCCATTGCTTCAAGCTGCGTTTCCAGGTCGGCCAGCGCAGCGGTAACATCCATGTTCCCGTTTATCACGCCGGCGCTCTGGCTCACCACATTCTGGGCGACATCAAACACCGCCATGACGATAGTAAAGCAGTTGGTGAGCAGGTATGTGGCAACAAAGGTTTTGAAAATCCACTTGAAGATGTTGAACGTATCAAAATCGTGCATGTTGTTCTTTTCAAGAATCATCTGGATCAGTTCATAGACAAGAACAAAAGTCAGGATAATTCCCGCAATGGGAATGACGACGGTTTCAGAAAGATTCTGGATCATGTTGAACACGCCGCCATTCCACCCCTGCGGAGTCTGGCCTACCTGCGAGGCCACATCCGAGACCTGGCTGTTGACGGACTCAAAGATACCGGTGTATTGTCCTGTAATCGCTTCGATTAAGCCCTCTTTAATCCAGTCTGTTATCCTTTCAAACAGACTGCCCATCGGCTATTAACCGAACAGGCCGGAGAGCAGCGGGATCAGCGTGGCACCCACCAGCGCAATACCGCCGCCAGCCATAAGCTGTTTCATGCCCTGACTCTTGGCCCCGGGATTGTCATTTCCATAACCTTCCAGAAGGTTGATGACGCCCCATGCGCCGAGGCCGGCGCCCAGAGCAATAACCAGGATTTTCAGGGTATCAATCGCACTTGCAAAAAAAGCCATATAGTTCCTCCTTTAATTTAAAAAATCATGTTTTTGTGTTGTGGCCGTATCAGGCCGGAAACGAAAAAACGCCCCTGTGCTTCAGCAAAATTTACATAAAGCACAGGGGCGGCAGAGTTCAGGATATACCTGAAAAAGTATTCAGTTGTCAGGGGAGGGGCGCGAATCCTCAAAAGAACCTCCTTCCAAATAAAAAAACCTGTCAGTGCGTGATACATTGACAGGCTGAGATAGTGTTATACGGTCTGCGATTCCAAATTCTCCGCTAAAAACATGGTGCTGTGAACTTCTGTGAGGTATTCAAGGGATATTTCTTTTTGCTCCTGTCACGCCATGCGTTGATAGCGGCATAGCGTATGATGACTTTGCAAAAGCCATTGAAAGAATACATGATGTGTCCCTTATATGCTTCTGTGCAATCCATAGAAAAATCCCCCTTTCTCCCACATGGGGAACATTGTTATATGTTGCCTTTATTGATAAAAGCCAAACTTATTGAGGTTATACCAATCCGCAATAGCCTGTTCTGATTTTGCGTTCAGTAACGTTAAAATTTTCCTCGCAAATTCTAAAGTACCCGAACCATTAGCAGTAATAATATTCGCGTCACAAACAGCTTGTTCCTCTAAAAAATTCTTATCACCCTTGTAATGTGGTGCTTGTGATTTCATAAATTTAAGGGTATTCCCAGAGTGCTTAATTTCATTCAAAAAGCCATTTTCCGCCATAAAATTTACTGCATTACAGATTGCCCCAACTGGAATATGATTTTTTACTGCATATTCAACAAGGGGAAAAACATCATTGTTTTTTTGCTCTGCCCATGCGTTCCCGCCAGCCAAAATCAACAGGCTAAATTTTGCTGGATAGTCATCTACGGCATAATCGGGCAAAACGCGAAAACCTCCCATTGAAACTTTGGGATTCTTGTCAAGGCTGATTGTCCTTACAACATAATCTGTATCAGAGGAATTTAATTCAGCACACACATATGCAGGCTCCCAGTCTGCATATCCATTGAAGATAAAAACTAAGATTTCTTTTTTCATTTTCATTACCACCTTTCGCGATTATTGTACAATACAAAAGGTGACAGCTAATGTGTCACCCTTTATAAAATCCATGTGCAATTTTCAATCGACATTTTATATCATTATAAAGTTCCGGCGGTGAAACCACTCGAACCTTGTCTAACATTCCAAAGACCAGATTACTGACAGACGATAGGCTTGATGTATAGAAACATATACGCCCTGTATCTGTCTGACTGCTGATTTCTTGAAAAAATGAAGCGTCTATTTTCTGTGTAATCTCAAATTCATCTTTTTTGTCATACTCCAATACAACCTTTATAGAACCTTTTTTATTCCGCTTTGAAAAAAGGTTTTTCGCATAATCCCTTTCAAGGTGAATATTACCTATCTGTCGGTGCTCAAAAATATCCTCCAAAACTTCATAGGAAATGATACGTCTAAGTTTGAACAATCGAAAATCATTCCTATTCCTACAAAAAGCATATAGATACCAGTCTGATTGTTTAAAAATCAATTTATATGGCTCTACAAATCTTTTTTCTCTTGAATTTCTTGATACATATTCAAGCAAAACACAACGATTGTTGCATATTGCTTTGTGTAATGCGATTGCCTTTTCATGTATTATGCTGTCCTCAAACCATGCAGAAAAATCGATAACATATTCGCTTTGTGAAAATATATCGGCTTCTTTCTCTGGTATTAGTTTTGCAATTAAACTATTGACAGAGATGTCATTGTCAATACTTTCCAGCCCTTTTAATGCTGTAAATATTTTCCCTGTATCATCGGTCGATAAAATCTTTTTGTCTATTTTATATCCTTCAATGATTGAAATACCACCACCTATTCCCGGATAGGAAATTATGGGTATCCCGGCAAGATTTAGTGTATCTAAATCACGAAAAATAGTCCTTTTAGAAACCTCAAAACGGTCTGCCAATTCTTGAACTGTTATTTTGTCAACATCAGCAAGAACGCATATTAAACCAATTAAACGCTGTATTTTCATTTGAATTATACCTCTCGCATTCTTCGCAATCTATTTTATCATACGAAAACGGATTTTTCTATTGTTTTGAATGATATAAGGAATGAGAGGGATTCCATAGCCAGTTATGCACATTTCCACAATGCTTCTTTTGTTCTTCCCGGCACGGGAATGTCCCCGCTAACTGACTTTCCTTTTCGGCTGGTCACATTTCTTTCCCTCGCGTCTTGCCCTCTGCTGACCGGCTTTCTTCCGGCGGTATACTGCAAGCCGTTCTGTTTCCTCCGGCGTAAGATCTGCCCCAGAATTGTCATTTCCATAACCTTCCAGAAGGTTGATGACACTCCATGCGCCGAGGCCGGCACCCAGAGCAATAACCAGGATTTTCAGGGTCTCAATCGCACTTGCAAAAAAAGCCATATAGTTCCTTTAATTTAAGAAATGATGTTTTTGTGTTGTGGCCGTACCAGGTCGGAAACGCAAAAATGCCCCTATGTTTCAATGGAAATCTGCATCAAGCACAGGGGCGGCATAGTTCAGGGTATACCTGAAAAAGTATTCAGTTGTAAGGGGAGGGGCACGAATCCTCAATAAAACCTTCTTCCGGTGAAAAGAAAAAGCCTGCCAAAGCCAGAGACTTTAACAGACAGCTACATCATCCTACGGCCGGAGCCTCCAAATCCTCCGCCGTGACCTCATAGTTGCGGTACAGCTCGCCAGGACGCATCGGCATTTTTGTGGATAAAAATTTCTCAATGTCAAAAGCGTTCTTAGGGGCATAATCCGACAGATATTTATAGTTCGGGTGTCTGGTAATATCGTACTTCCGGGAGAGGAAAGGCCGCACGCCTCTGATCTGCAGGAGGCATTTCCCTCCGTCCATGACGGCCAGCTCGTCCACCGACATCAAATCCTTTCCCAGCTTCTGAAAGTTCTGGCCGTGGGATTCCTGAGTGCCTTTCGTGACGCTGGTGTTATACATGTCGATGGTCTCTTTCCCCAGCAAGGAGTTCCAGCTTTTTAAGGTGGTTTCTTCCTTGCCTCCCAGGAAAAGGGAGGCGTCACAGTTGCCGATGATGGTGTCCATGTTGTCCTTATAAAGCGCCTTTAACTGGCTCTGCGCCTGCAGGACCAGACAGGCCGAAATCTCCCTGGAACGGATCGTTGCCATCAGCTTTTCCAGGTTTGGAATCTGCCCGATATTGGCGGCCTCGTCGATCAGGCACCGCACATGTACCGGCAGCCTGCCGCCGTACTTGTCATCGGCACGCTCACAGAGCAGGTTAAATAGCTGGGTATAAGCCATACTGACAAGGAAATTGAAAGTCGCGTCCGTATCACTGATAATAAAGAACAGCGCCGTTTTCCTATCCCCGACCAAGTCAAGCTCCAGCTCGTCGTACATAGTGATCTCCCGGACTTCCTTAATGTCGAAGGGGGCAAGTCTGGCACCGCAGGAAATAAGGATCGATTTTGCGGTCTTGCCCGCCGCAAGTTTGTATTTCTTATACTGCCGGAGGGCGAAGTGGTCCGGGTCTTTCTGTTCCAGTGCGTCAAAGAGAAAGTCAACGGCATTTTTGAAACTTTCGTCATCCTCCCGGACCTCCATAGCGTTTATCATTTCTACCAGGGTGGAAAAATTCTGCTCGTTTGTGGGGGCCTCATAATAAATATAGCCGATCAACGCTGTGTAAAGCAAAGTTTCGGCCTTGACCCAGAAATCATCACCTGATTTTCCTTCGCCTTTGGTATTTGCGATCAGCACCGTTACCAGTTTCAGAATATCTTTCTCATTGTGAATGTAGGCAAAAGGGTTGTAGTGCATACTTTTTGAAAAATTGATCGTATTGAATACCTTGATCTTATAAGGCTCATACACGATTTTTCCATTCTTTCCCCGGACCGGGTTGCCGTCCTTATCCAGTTTGGGAGTGCCGCGGCTTAACAGCTTTCCCACCTCAATCAAGACCGTGCCTTTGGGATCGGTAACGACATAACTTGAGTGCATCTGCATAAGATTGGGCTTGATAAAAAATCTCGTCTTGCCAGAGCCGGAACCACCGACCACCAGCACATTTTTATTGCGGGCATGGGCCGGATTCTTCGGCCTGCCGGACATCATAAGCCCCTCGGTCTGCGTCAGGATAATGTTGTTTTCCGGTTTCGGGTTCATAAAAGGGGCAATATCTGTTTTGTTACCCCAGCGGGCGCTCCCATATTCCACATTTTTGCGGTACTTTTTGGCGTCCTTCCCTTTGAGATAGACTGCCAGCCGCACAATCACCGCACCGCATAATCCCACCAGCCAGTCCAGCGCCGCACCCGGCCACATACTCTGAAAGGCCAGTGAGAAGCCTTCGGAAAGCCCCAATAATTTCTGTGAGGCGTCCGCTCCGGGGGCAAGGCGCACCGCCTCGCCCAGCTTCGCAAATACCAGAAGGAACAGAAGATAGGGCAGGTGAAGAATCACCTGCTTTTTGAGAGCATCGGTATCTATCTTCATCGTTCCGGCCCTCCATGCTCCTTGTTTTTCACCCGGTCACGGCCAAGCGCCTGCGCCAGCTCCTTGAATTTATGAAGCTGCGAAAGAAGCGACGGCCTGGTGCTGCGGGCAAGGTCCTTTCTCGTATATTCCTTAAAAGCTGCTGTCAGAGCATCCGCCTGGTTTGCCTTGAAATAGACTGTCCACTTCGGTGGATCAGTCCCCAGCTCTTTTTCAATATGGTAGCGGACCTGGTGTTTCCTGGCGTACCGCTCAAAAGAGCGGATTCTGCCGGACACTTCAATGGTATTGGCTCCAGGGTCTTTATAGGTCAGCCGTTTCATGCTGTTCCTTCCGACTTTCGGGGTAGTGCGTTCCTGCTCCATTTTCCTGAGCACAGCGGCAATCGCAGAACGCAGCACCCGCCCGGACAGCTTTGCCGCCTGGATGGAGACCGATACGGTCCGCTGTTCCAAATCTTCCTGCATGAGCATTCTCCTTCCTGATAAAATCTGTAATTATAAATAGGAAATAACTGCCTTACCGGGCATCCCCGATCACCTGCTGACGCGGGGCGTGCTCAAAGGCTTTTGCCGCCTGGTCTACCTGGATTTTTGCATGTTTCAGAAGCGTCTTGATGATGGTCGCCGGGTGATCCTGTTCCTCCAGGTGTTCCACCATGCCCCTGCACTCGTCCGGCAGGTAATCCTCCATATCTTTGCAGACTTCGTTTAAGTCGCCCATAAAGCCCCAGCAGCTATCCGTGAGCTCACCGTTTTTGTAAAGCTCAAATCCGTAGCACTCGCCCCGCAGGTAGGAATCATAAGCCGCTACTTCGCTGCGCATCAGATCCTCCGCCTTTTTCCGAATGGCACCGGTCATTTTTTCGCCTCCGAACTCTTTCAGGGCGTCCTCTTTGGAAACATAAATCCATCCCACCTGCCCGCTGTCCCAGGGATCATTGAAACTTGTGGTCTGCATGGCAAGGCCGCTGTGATCCATGAGATAAAGGGGCAGTGTAATGTATTTTTCGGAGATCACCTTCAGCATGGCGTCATCAACCGCCCGTTCCTCCGTCTTTGGTCCGTGCCGGAACCGGCTGCTCACAATGTTCACCATATGTTCATAGCGTTTCAGACCCGCTTCATCATGCCCCACGGTATCTAAATACATCTCCCGCAGGAAATCATCTTTATCCATGTAATTGTGACTGTCACCCAGCGCATAGCGGGGGTGGAAGCAGGCCATTGTACCAAAATGTTCGTCTACCTCACGGGGAGAGATTAAAATATCGTCCGGCTGCACCATCAGGGCATACGGACCTTCTACTGCCATCAGCATAGGCTATCAGCTCCTTTCCGGCCCTCTGGCCTTTTTATCCGGCACTTTCAGCTCTGCCTGCGCTGCCTGTTTCCTTGCACTGTCAAGCTGTTCCCGCACCGAAACATCCCGCCTGGCCTCTGGGGTTCCTGTGCCGAAAAAATCCGGCAGCTCCTGAAAGCCGATACTGTCCACGTAATAGGCGGTATCAGTGCCCTTTTCATGCAGGACCACCACATCGGAAACGGAAAGGGAATGGCCCCTGAAATCTTCCGGGTGGTCGATATTGAACCGTCTGTAAATGTCCTCCAGTGTTTCGCCCGGTTCCTGCTGCCTTGCATAGACCATCTGGTAATTATCCCGATCCACGGAAAGCCCTTTGCGTTCCAGCCAGTCCAGGGGCATAAAACGGAGGTTGTCTGCATTGTCTGATAAGTCAAGCTGGTAAATGGAATAAGCGCTGATCCCATACTCTTTTTCATAGGAAGAAATGCGCTCCAGAAGCGGTGCCGTTTCTCCCTCCATGTGTTCCTCCTGCTCAAATGCCGCCAGCCTCATGCGGATTTTTCCGGTATCTCCTGAAAGCAGCTCGTCCGCCATGCGCTCTTTCTCTGCATGGGAATTCGGGTACAGGTCTGCATAGGCCCCGCTGTTCTGCCTGAAAAATTCATCCAGGTCAAAGGCCAAATCCGTAGTGTCGTCAAGCCTTATGTCATCCCTGCCCGGTTCCTCCATGACAGGGACCGGCTGCTGTTTTTCCTCCGGCGGGAGGGGCTGCTTCACCGCGACGATCTCACCAGCCAGCCGGAAGAACTTCTCCGGGTATTTGAACTGTTCCTTAAACTGCTCCATAAAGTAATCGGGAAGGTCGGCAAAACTTTCCTCGCCGAGGCCGGCTATGAAAAAGGTGCCGGCCATGATCTCGATCATCTCGCCGTCCTGGTTGTAGATTGCCCGGTTTAAGGGCAGCCCGTTTATTTTCCCTTCATCATTGCAGACAATCGCGACAGGCTCCGCATAAGGGTAGTAGCCCTCTATGCCTCCCCCGACTGCCTTCTGCATGGATTCAAGGCTCCCGTCAAGCTCGGCCTCATAAGGCGCTTTCCCAGGCTCTATCATCAACACTTTCAAATCTGCATGTCCTCCTTCTTTTTATTTGCCGCACCGGGGGCAGCAGGTGTTTTCTCCTGCGTTTTGGCAACAGACAGCTTTCCCAGCACGGAAGGTTTCTCCGGCTTTTCAGGCATAGAAATACCGCCCTCCGAAACTTCGGCAGCGGTGCGGTCTGTTTTTACCGGTTCCTGGCCTTCCACTGTATAGCCCGGCAGGAGCGCTCCATACACGGTAAAATGGCGCTCATACTGTTTGGGTATCTGCGGGGAAATTTCCGTAAACAAATGGGAATAGGCTTTTTTCCGTCCTTCCAGGTACTTTTCTGCAGCGGCTCTGACCGTGTAGCGTTTCTGATTCTGCCCGGCAATCTTTTCGCCATAACCCTGCTTCGGGGAGTTCACATAGACATCCCAGGTCACATACCAGGCAACCGGTACGCTCTGTTTGGTTTCCCGGTCATATTTGGTATCTTCCCAAATGCCGCAGGTCATACGGTAGACGCGGTTACTGATTTCCTCGTCATTCCGCCAGTTGCCGGTTTTGCGCCATTCATTTGCGGTATGCGCCACTTCCGGGGTCCGCAGATATTCCAATGCACGGTTAATCATCTGCGTGGCGGCTGCCTGCTGTTCCCATTGCTTTGCTGCAGCGACCACAATCTCATAGGCTTTCTGTTCACCGTCGATACTTCCCTGGCGCATGGCCTCCAGATTATCGGCGCCCATTGTAATCAGGGAAGAAATATCCACATCTTCACAAAAAACACTGTGCTCGATTTTCAGCTCTGCACCTAGTTCCAAATGATCGCCGTATCGGTAAGCGCGGTAATCTTTATTTTCTTCCAAATTTTTTTACACCTCCTTAAATCTCCGGCGCATGGCTCTTTTTCGGGGCCGCCTGTGCCGGGGCCGTTTTTTCTGCCGGCTTCGCTGTTGCAAGCTGCGCCATGACCGAAGGCCTCTCTGCCGTAAATATGGAAATCTGTTCATTCTCCGCCAGCGGCCGCACCGGAAGGGGCAGCGTTTCGTCCGAATGGGTCAGTATCTGCTCCCGTTTCAGGTCTGCCATAATCTCGTCAAAAACCGCATTGATGGCTTTCCGTTCCTCACCCTCCGGGAAGGCTTTCAGGACTGACATTCCTCCGCTTTTTTCTGCCACGAAGGTGACGGCACAGTCCGCATGGCCTGCCAGATAATCTGACTGATAGGGCAGCTTATCCTTGATGTAACAGGCAAAGGCCCTGGCGGTCATTTCTGTATTGCTGTCCCAATAGCCACCGTCCTTTTCACATTCCTTACCCATGCGCACGGAATTCCGGTAAAAATCAGTTTCCACCCGTCCAATCTGCGGCGCCTCCTGTGCCTGCATCCCGGACAGCATGTGCTCGAATATTTCCAGCCGTTCCCGCTCACTTTTCGGGATCACCCGCCCGGTGACAGACTTCTTAAAGGCGTTTAACTGTTCCACGGCACCGGCCTCGCCGGACAGAAATGCCTCCCTGAGAACCGCGTAGGTTTCCATCTGTGCCTCATTGCCATACCGTTTCAGGGAACCGAGCACCGCGGAATCCAGCCAGCTTGCAGCATTTTTCCGGGTGCGCTCCGTCTGTGCTTCGGTACGGGCCGCCGCCTGCTCCGGTGTCTCCGGCTTATATTTTATGGTTTCAATTAACTTCTGGAACGGCGCATAGAGACGGGGCTGTTCCGAGAGCATCCCCTTTGCGCCCATTTTCGTACCCAGGTAATCGTCCAACCCGTGCCACCATTCATGGGCTAAGGAACCGGCACCGTGCATCTTCGTAAGGTTGATGACCTTGCGCAACGGTTCATAATGGGCCGCTGCGTTGCCGCTGCCCCTGGCGCCGAAAGCGATAGCAAGCGTTCCCTGATAGGCAACATCTTTGTCGCTGACCTGCAGGGCTGCCGCCAAATCTTTGAGCGCTTCAAATCCCATGTTGAGGGAAGCCTGCCGGTCATTCTGGTTCATCCAGTTCCCAAACTCACCGCCGCGGAACCCGAAGGTATCAAGGTAGTGCTGCCCGGTAATCTCTGCGCCGTTTCTGTAATCCGGCCCGGTCCGCCGCACAGCGATAAGCTGTGGAGGCACAAACCGCGTCTTTCCGCTTTTACTGTGGCCTTTCGCCAGCTCCTGCACCCATTTCAGGGCAGCCTCCCGTGATTCAAAATTTGTCTGTAAGATGGAATAGCCTTTCGTCACATAATAAGTATCAGGTTTCCAGTCATTATTTTTGGAATAGGTATTCTTCCCGTCGTTGAAATGGATCGCATAGCCCTTTGGCACCTTCTGGTCTTTGGAAACGCCAAACTGTTCCTTCTGTGCTTTCTGTGTGAAGTTCCGCTCAAAATATCCCGCTGAGCGGACCATTAGGGTATTGGACAGCTTGTTTGTAATGGCCGGGTTCTCACGGCCCTTTTCCGTTGCCTGGTAATGGATTCCGCTGCCCCAGCCCTGCACCTGTTCCAAATATCCGTTTTCCACAAAGAAACGGTCATAGACCTTCATTGCGTCCTCCACGGTGCGGACTTCCGAAACCACGCCCTGCAGCTCCCGTACCGTCTGGATATATTCTTTCTGCCTTGCAAGGCGTTTCTCCGGTGTGTCGTCCCTGCGGTAATACTGCGGGGAGGCATTTAATCCGTCCCGTGCCTTTTTAATAAAATAGACCACGCCAAGGGGAATCCCATCCTCCAGCATGGCCTCATAATCCGGTTTCTTCCAGATATTATCCTTTTTTACGAATTTCTCGGCTTCACGCTCATTCATGGCGTCCAGATCGTTCACATAGAGCCCACGGTCCTTCCATAAATCTTTTTTTGCACCGCCGATCTTTTCCCCGAAATCTTCATGCTGTATATTATCCGCCAATCAATATCACCTCCAGTCTGTCATAAAAAATCATCGCTCCGGGGAAGGGCGGCGTTCCTGTGATTTATCCGGTTGCGGGCGTATTCCCATGAGCCGATCCGTTTCCCTGCGTACCAGCCGGTCAAGTGCTCCCAGGTCCTCCGGGGTAACGGCGAACTCCCGGTAATGCTCATACCAGAGCCCCGTGACCGCCGCAATGGGCGCGACTTTTTCCGGTCCTCCGGGAAAGAGGCGGTAGACCGGATCGCCGTCAAGGAGCATCTGCTTCGCTGTCCCCAGGGGTATGCGGTACATATCCGTGTCCGGGTTCTGCGCTTCTTCCATATACTCCACATTCAGCCGTTCCTCCAAATCCTGGGGCATATAAGAAAATGCCTGCTCCTTCCATTGGCTGAACCGGTTAGAATAGCGGTACTGCCATTCCGTCACTTGCTCCGGCGCATAAAGGTATCGCCAGGTTTTCAGGGCGTCCTTTTCGCACAGCTTCATTGATTCCCATTTTTCAATGCCTGCCTCCGCCTTCGTGCCGTTCCGGTATTCCATGCTGACGCCGTAAGGGTAGAGGGTATTTCTTTCTATATCCTGCCGCAGCGTGTCAAGGTCCATCATCAGAACATCCCCATACAGGCGTCCGTCCTCCTTGCGTTCCGTATGGAACAGGAAAGCTCTGGCGGCGGGGTATTCTGTCATGGCGGCCATCCGGTAAAGCTCCGCCGAAGGACAGTAGGCAAGCAGCGCATCCGAGAGCCACATATGATTTTTTCCCATAATCGCAATCGAATCCGGCCCGGTGTTGGCTGCCAATGAGTGCAGGTTGAATTCACTTTCCCGCAGGAAATCCCCGGCCAGGATATGGAGCTCATAGGCAAACATGCCTAAATCCGTATCACGGACGAAGTAAATCTGCGGAAGCGCGTCCTCTTTCATTGTGGCTTGTGCCATTTATAGATTCCTCCCATCTGCCGGCGGCTGCCCTCCGGCAATCTTGCCGACGATCTCCGGCCCGGTTTCGTAAATCTGCATGAGCCGCTTGGCCGTTCCACATGGCTGCGCTGCACCGCTGGTCCAGAGCCGGACCGTAGAAGGGGCGACATTCATCAGAAGCGCAAAGCCTTTTTCGTTCATATCCAGTTTTTCCATCAGGGCCTTAACCATATCGGGGCCATAGTCCGGGCACCGTGCAGCTTCGGCAATCATCTGTAAAGCGGTATTTTCTGTATTTGTCATTGTAGATTCCTCCTTATTCTGGCCCCTCGCTGTTAAGCCGGGGCAAAGCTGATTTTGTTGTGCTCCATCCTCCGGGCAAAATCCTGGACGGCATATTTCACTCCGTCAATCTCCGCATGGGTCTGGTCCAGGAACCGGCAGAGGGAAAAATGCGTATCGCCGTTCCCATAGGAAAGGCAGAGTACGCCGTTGTCTGGAAGTGAAAACAGTTTTTTTCCTGTGCTGTCCGTAAAGCAAATCTGCTGAGCTTCATTCATAAGCAAATCCCCCTTAAATAGAAACAGCCGCCTCTTTCTGGCGGCGTGGCTGCTGGCGTTCCTGTATCTGCTCCCTGACCTGCAGCAGCTTTTCGTTGTAGTCCTTTCCGCTGCGGGGCGGGTTGACGCCCACACGGATATGTTTGAAACGCTGGTCCTCATGGAGCATTGCCTGAATCCTCCTGGCATTTTTAAGGCCGCCAAGGTCATTGTCCATGTAGAGATTGACGCGCCGGATTTCCGGGTGGCGTTCCAAAAATGCAATCAGCGCCACATGAGAAGTACCGCCCAGCGATAGCCGGTAGCCGTCCCATTTCCAGCCTTCTAACTCCTGTAGCGTGGCATGGGAGAGGGCGTCAATGGGCGCCTCAAAGACCGCCACATGACGGCTGCCCGGATTCCTCGGTGGGTAGCAGAAGCTATATTCCTTGTCGCTGCCGTAAACATCTTTTCTGAGGTTTCCGGTAATGCTCCGCATACAGGCAAACTTTGCTTTGCCGGCTTCATCCTTTCCCACAAACACACAGACCGGCTCGCCATGATACCGCGCTTCGTAGAACAGCCCTTTCCGGAAACACCGGCTGATCACATCAGAACTGATCCCGCGCCTCTGCAAATAAGAAACAGCAGAGGTGGCGCACCGTCTGGCCCAGGGGAGAGAAAAAGATTTCTTCTCCGGTTCCTTATGTACGCGTTCTGTTGCCGCTGTATTCCGGTAAGCCGGCGCCTGCTGGATTTCCCCGCCTACCAGCGTATGGACCGCATCCACCAGCCCATAGCCCCGAATCTGGATCAGGTAATCCAGGGCGTTGATACTCCGGCCCCGGCTGTTCCAGTACCAGTACCTTTTCCCGGTCACATAGACCAGGCTGTCATGTTCCTTGTGCCGGTAATTGGGCCCGTCCCGTTTCAGCACCCCAGGCTCATGGAACTGCAGGTATGCGAAAAGGTCCGCCTCCCGCGCCGCCTGAATCTGTTCTTTGGTTACGCCGGGCATCGTGCCGGCACAGTATTTCTTTTCATCGTGCTTCGCCTCCTTTCCGTGATAACAAAAGACGCCCAGAGGCGCCTAACAGCCGTACAGGTCATGGTTGACCTCGGCACGGTAATAACTGTCCATTGTTGCCGGGGCATTATACAGCGCCGCCAGCAGGTATGCCTTGATATTCCCGACTTTTGTAGTGTTCTTGTCAATACAGTCAAGGACATACTCCAAGTGGCCGGAATTGATTTTCAGGAAACGGCCCTTTACCACCTCCCTGGGAAAATCATCCCCGGCAATACGGATAAAGGGGCGTTTGGACAGGACCACTTCAAGCATAAGCTCCACAGCCTCGTCCAGGCGTTCTTTCCCATACCGAGAGACCATACAGTCATATTCAATATTTTCTTTGATGATCTCGCGGTATGCCTCTATCAGCTCAATCCGATCCATCCCATCCGGGCGGCCTGCCGCCTCCGGCTCTGCCGGATAGATTGATTGATGGGTCCTTGATATATCCGTTTTTGATTTTTTAGTTCTTTGTGGATTAGTATTTAATTGTGCGGGATTTTCCTGTCCAGGTTCCGCCTGTTCAGGTTTTGCCTGTGTTGGATTTACCTGTCTTGGATTTTCCCGTTTAGGTGGAAACGCCTGTTTTTCAGCGTTTACAGGCTTTTCATGGATCGTATATTCAATATCTCCGAGCTGCCCGTTCTCATAGCGGAGGCGCTGCCTGGTGAGGTATCCGTGCCGCTCCAGTTCTTTCAGGGCGGTGGTGATTGAATCCACGCCGTCCTTACAGATATGGGCAAGCCCCTTTGTGGTATAATCCCAATCTTCCGGCAGCGACAGCATGAGGGAGAGAAGCCCCTTTGCCTTTAAGGACAGTTCCGTATTGCGCAGATGGTGGTTGCACATGATCGTGAAGTCCTTCGTTTTTTCTACCCGGAATACAGCCATTTCACAGCCTCCTTTCTCCGGTTATTTCCGTTACAAGGCGCGCTCCCTGCGGTCATAGTGGAGGTGCCCGCCTGAGACCTTCGCATGGTTTTTCAGTTTCACTTCGCCCCGTTCCTGGCTGTCTAAGAATTTCTGATAGCCGGCGTCCGTAAGGAACAGGCGCATCTTATCGCCCTTATCACCCACAGGGGAATCATAAGACAGCACATCAAAGACGATCATGTGGCGTACCTCCGGGTCGAAGCGTTCCAGCGCCATGATGTCGTGCCCCTTCAATTTCTCTGCGCCGGATTGCTGCCTGGCCTCGGCAATCTTTTCCCCGATCGTCCGGGCAGGGTAGGGCAGACGGTAATTCTTTTGAATATCCCGCACGATGTCCATGCACTCGGCATCCGTCAGAACGCACAGCTTTGCCATCAGATTTTCCGCTGCCTTCCGCTGTTCGGGATTCTTTGTGTACCGGGCGGTCATGTAAAGCTCGTTCAGGACTTTGGATTGATAGTCACCCTCAACCTGAAATAGCAGCCGTTTTTCCATTTCGTTTAATTCCATGTGAATCTCCTTTCTCCTGAAAATGGGTATGAAAAAAGGGCGCCCACCTGTAAAAGTGAAACGCCCACGGCAATCAGCGATCCGGCAATATACCGGACCGCTGGCACTATTAAATTTTGTCGTTAATGAAACAGCCTCCTTTATTTGATAATTTTCTCGTCATATTTCAACTTGGAAAAGGAATTGAATAAATGACGGCAAACGCTCAAACCCCTTGAAAATAAAGGCTTTTTCCGTTTGTCGTTATTATACCGTAACGGCACACCGTGGCATCGGCAAAGCAGCGCCGCAGGAGGACGCTTCAGAGCCAGGACAGGAAACTGCCCCGGCCCAGGCGGAAAAGCCGAGTATGACCGATTTCAAGCCCTACGTGGGCCGCAAGCGCAGATCCGGCACCGGCTGCGTCAGTGAGATCAACGACCACCTGTTTGAAGGACGCTATTCTCCCAAATGGCCCGACGGCAAAAAGCACGCCCGCAATGTCTACGCCCACACCCGCGAGGAGTGCGAGGAAAAACTGAAAGAGCTGATCGTGGAGATGAAGGCAGAGATCGCGGAGGCGAAGCGGCTGAAAGCGGAAGGGCCATTTCCGCCTCAGATTCCGGAAAGGAAGAAAGTCCAGAAGAAAATAGCAGAAGGCACAGAAAAGTAAATAAAAAAGCGCTGGTATCGGTGCCAATTGTGCATACCGATACCAGTGGCTTATTAATGCTGGCGCTCTGAAAAAACAATGGTCATCGGTCTTCTTCTGACTGCGGCAGCAGTGGCAATAGCTCTGCAGCGATTTCAGCTGCGGTCATCGTTGCAGTGGTCATTGCTAACTTGCTCCCGATAATAGGACTATACGCCATAACATCCTTTTTAGTTAAGTTGTGCCACACGGGTAAAAGCATTTTCCCATTGATGCTTTCCAGCTGAAAAAGCCCGTCCAGTTCAGCTTTCGTCCAGTACTTACCGTCTTTGATGTAGTCAGGTGAAAGAATAGCGACACCAAATCTGGACTTCTTGAGGCCGTCATCAATTCTGGCTCTCATCGAATCTCCCCATTTGATTTCGCTGGTATCATACCATACCTTAACTCCTAACTTGCGAAGCTCGTCTACAAACTCATCAACGAATTCCTCTTTATCCTCCCATGCGTGGGAAACAAACACATCATACTCTGGCAAAGTGCTTTCCTCCATTCTACTTGCTGGCATGACAGAGGACACTGAGAGCGCCTGTAGTTCTTCAATCCTTCGTTCGTAGGACTGTTGCATCTGTTTAGCTGCCATATCCTGCTTTTTCTGAGCTTTAGCTTCTTCTTTTTGCAGATGGACTGCCGCATCGTTGCGCTTTTTTCGTTTATCTGCAATCTTATTAGCTAAGGTTGCGCTCTCGCCAGAGGCCTTATTTGCTGCGGCCAGGTAATTGTCTCGCTGCTGCAATTTACTTTTTACCGTTGCAGTAGATGCATTTTTATTAATAGTAATGTTCGCGGCTTTTCTTTGCTCCTCAACAGCTTTCTTATCCAGAGCAGCTTTCTTTTTTTCTAAATCCGCAATATCTTTATCAAGCGCATTCACAGTTCTTTGGTATTGTTCGATTGACATAGGTGCCTCCAGTTTCTCATAATATCGATGGAAAAGGGGTATGTCCTGCGGACATACCCCTTGGTGTTATCCTCTTGGAGGGAAGGGATCCTTTCCGTGAGAATCCTTATCTCTAATCCGTCCGTCAGGTCGATGAATGACCAGTTCAGAACCTTGGTTACGCGAAATTTCGCGTGCGATATCAATCGCATCTTTTTGCGTTGTGGTACGCACGGTAGCACGGGTATTACCCTCGCCTTTGACCTGCCAACCGCCATTGGGATGAGGTGTCACATGTTGATTTTTACCCATAGCCGCTCACCTCATTTCAAACGGGTCACGCGTCCACAATGAGGACACTTGGATGGATTCGTAATAGGGATAATGCGCTTGCCACAGCGGCAAATGTAATACTTATACTTGATAGTCATTGTTTATGACCTCCCCAAAAGTGAATTTCATCTATTTAATCACACCATTGGGAAAAGACTGCGTTTTTTTACCTTTCCAGACACAGATTTCGTATTGCAATCGGAAACCAAACATGGTACAATAGCAACGCATTATGACAAAGTACCATGTTCCGTGCTTCTGTCGTCCCGCAGGACACCGAGTTGCCGCTCGGTGTCTTTTTCTTTTCTCTTTTATGTGTTGTTGTCAAAGAACAGGTCTGGATTGCACCCGAAGGCGCCTTCCAGTATGCGATTAGCCAGATTAACTTTTGCCCGAGAAGTTTTAAGGTCACTCATCCTATGTAAAACGCTTTTCCCGCAGCTATCTTTTGCAGTTATCCACACTTGATCTCGACGATAGTTTCCATCGACTAAAAGTGGCTGATGTGAAGTGCAGATTAGTTGTGCATGATGCGGGTTGCTGACTTCACTGGTGAACAGTTCGATAATCTCTTTAGCTAACGAGAGGTGAAGACCGTTTTCAAGTTCATCAATGATAAGGATACCACCCTTCTCCAAAACATCAAAGAGATAGGGCAACGCTGTAAAAAGTTTTACAGTTCCTAAAGATTCATCTGCAAAAAAAGAAAGTGGTGCGCTGGTTGTCTCTTCGCCGTTTTCATACACTGCGTGCCGTGAATCTACGCCGACCTTTGTCCTCTTGGCAATAAGTTCTCGGTTTTCGAAATCGTCCGAAGAAACCCTTTGGCGGGCAACCTCCTCTTCTTCAAAAGAAACTTTAATATCTCGAAGGGTCGGATCGGCTTTTTTTATTATGCTGATGTACTTTCTGAGCCGTTCTTCCGAAAAGGTCTCCTTGGGATTAACAGGATCCAACCTGCCAGCCGCCATATTGACAACGTTGATTCCGCTTATCGCAGCAACAATCTTAGATGCAAGTGGGGTGTTTAACATCCCGGCAACCGGAAGACATAGCGCTTCTGCCTTAACGGTATGTTTTGCGGCATCAAATCCTTTTAAATCTGAACGAAGTGTAATGTCCTTAAAAGAAGACGAGGTGCGTTCAAGCAACTTTTCTGTCCTTCGATGTTTTTTTGTGAGAAGTTCGTAAACGACCTCTTTTCCTTTGACAGAGAAAGCATACCGATAGGTTGTACCATCTATGATAAGCTCGATTGCAAATTTTGTCGGTTTTTCTTGAAAGCTGGTATCAAATGCAAAAGTTTTCACAGGAGTGTCCATTTCTTTTAGTTGAGGAATGGAAAGCAACTGTGCAGCATCAGTCGCAGCTAACGGAGAAACGAGAAGAAGGCGCTGAATCTCCCGGAGGATTTTACAGAAAAATGTTTTGCCTGACCCGTTGGCTCCATACAGGAATGAAACCTTATTAAATCGACTGCCTCCGCAGGCGAATGTGTTGTCAAGGTGCTCTTTTTTACTGAGATCCGATTCTGTTGTGAAGATAATCGGTTCAGCAAATGAAGCGAAGTTCTCAACAGAGATCGACTTCAAAATGAGGTTTTCCATCTCTTTCGCTCCTTTCCAAGTATAATCTATCACATAGCATTCCAAATGTCAATGCTTAATTTATATTTTTCGACGATCATGACGAAAAACGCAGAACAACACATTTTATCAACGAAGGAGCAGATATTTGCACATTAACATAAGCTGATGGCGTGAAAGTGTACTTTAGTGTGTGAAAAGCAACTGTTTTAGATATTTACGCATTGCATCACCTCCTGCGCCGCAATAGACAAAGAATAAGAAAAGCCCTCTGAAACCAACGATTTCAGAGGGCTTTTGGTCCGAGTAGTGCGGCTCGAACGCACGGTCTCCTGGTCCCAAACCAGGCGCGATACC